>ERZ1035025.765-NODE-765-length-19406-cov-19.067335_pt1 | contig 19406 bp, 20 predicted proteins | sample MGYA00520619_ERZ1035025 | MGnify/ENA primary metagenome ERZ1035025 (study PRJEB33766, sample SAMN09781742) | gut metagenome | biome: gut microbiome | host: Homo sapiens | place: Madagascar | study: EMG produced TPA metagenomics assembly of the PRJNA485056 data...
AGCGAGCCACGGGGACTGTACGCCACGACCTTTTCAAAAGAAAGCGAGCGACCCATGCAGTGATCCGAGAGCGACTATTGGAAAAGTCGTTTTGCCACGACCTATCCTCACAGGATAATGATACATCCGCATGGTGCGGTTCTGCCCACAAGAATGGGAATAGTTGAGATACTAATGGAGCTTTCCAAAGCCGTCTGTCTGCTTCTGTAACATTGTGAAAAATACGCATATTGGATAAGCCTATGTGCGTATGTTGAGAATAGATAGCTGACTAAGGGGGCTGATAACTTGGCTAAAAAACAACCAGCACAATATATTGTAGAACGGGAATTTTTAGGTAAATTTTCTGTAGAGGAATTGCTTGTCCGTATCGTGAAATCTCATGTAAAAAAAGGACTATCAAGAGGGTAAAACCCTTGAAAATAATGGAAAGAAGCCGTACTTTATGGTATAATATTATCATAGGTACGGCAGTTGAATAGGTGGAAAAATGATTTATCAAAAAGGTTCAAACTTATTTAACGTGGCTATTTATATCAGATTATCACGAGAGGACGGAGATAAGGAAGAAAGCGATAGTGTAGGAAATCAGAGAAAACTTTTAACAGAATATGTGAACAAGCATGATGACTTTATCCTATATGATGTTTATATTGATGACGGTTTTACGGGAACGAATTTTAATAGACCAGACTTTCATAGAATGATTGCCGACATTGAGGATAGCAAGGTAAATTGCGTTGTTGTAAAAGACCTTTCCCGTTTCGGACGAGATTATATTGATACGGGGCGATATTTGGAAAGAATATTCCCAGAGCTTAATGTTCGTTTTATTTCTGTAACAGATAATATTGATAGTATGAAGCAGTCATACGATATGTTACTTCCTATTAAAAATATATTCAATGAACAGTATGCCAGAGATATTTCTAATAAAATTCAAGCGACTGTAAAATCAAAGCAGAAAGCAGGAGAATTTATCGGAGCTTTTACAAGCTATGGCTATAAGAAATCTCCTGCAAATAAAAATAAACTTGTGATTGATGAATATGCGTCCGAAGTAGTAAAAAGAGTATTTACTATGTATGCACAAGGAATAGGAAAACAAAGCATTGCAAAAATACTAAATGCAGAGGGTATCCTTTGTCCGTCGGAATATAAAAAGCTCAACGGCGAAAATTACAAAAATTGCAACCGTTTAGAGAAAACTTCTTATTGGACGTATTCCACAATTAAAGTGATGTTGCAAAATGAGATTTATATTGGAAACATGGTACAAGGAAAGAAACATCAACGTATGAGAAGCAAACAGCGTCCAGTTGAGAAAGAAAACTGGATAAAGGTTGAAAATACACATGAACCGATTATAGACCGTCAACTGTGGGATAAGGTACAAAAATTGCTGACGAAAAAGCATAGGGATATTGATTTAGAAACAAATAAAAATATCTTTGCAGGTTTTATCAAGTGTGGCGATTGTGGTCGGGCAATGATGCAAAATTTCTGGCGACGTGCTGACGGAAGTAAGTCCTATTCATTCTATTGTGGAACTTACAAAAGAAGTGGAAAAGATTATTGCACTCCGCACACACTCCCGTTTCAAGTATTGAATGATATTGTGCTAGGAGATTTAAAGCAGATTATCCGCAATGTAGAGAACTTGCAGGAACTTGTAAAATCACAATCTTTCACAGCAATAAAAATCAGAAAATCAACAGACATAGAACTGACAAAGTTAAAAGCAGAGCTTGAAAGAGTGAAGAAGCTGAAAAAGTCAATTTATGAAGATTACAAAGACGAACTGATTTCTAAAGAAGAATTTCTTTCTTATCGAGAGGACTATCAACAAAAAGAAACGCTTTACTCCAAACAGATTGAAACGCTGGAAGAAAAGAAAAAAGAAAGTGTAACAGAAGATGTTTTTGAAACACCGTGGTTAAGGCGGTTGTTGGAACTGAAAGACATTGAAGAATTAGACAGAGATATTATTGTGGAAATGATAGACCAGATAACAGTTTATGAAAACCGCAAACTTAAAATCTCATACAACTTCGGAAATGAACTGGAACATTTATTTTCAAGCGTTTACTGTGAGGACTTGGAGAAAAAGGCTATCTAATCTCGATACATTTCTAACTCCCCATATATACTGGGGAATACATATCACAATTTGCGTAAACTACAACCAGCACATGGTGGTTCTGATCCTGGGAAGGTTGGGAATTCGAATGTTTTAGAAAAGGATATCAATCTTTCTCTTGCATTAAAGCTTCAAAAACTTCTGGAAAAGAAAAATTATAAAGTATATATGACAAGAAATGGGGACTATAATCTTGCGGATTCGAAAGAAAATGAGAAACGAAGTGATCTATCCAATCGAAAGCAGCTCATTTTTGAGAATGATCCTATGGCAGTGATCAGCATTCATCAGAATAGTTATCCAAGCAGTGATGTCCATGGAGCTCAGGTTTTCTATCCGCAAGGGTCTGAGAAATCAAAGCAGTTAGCGGATCATATCCAGTCTGCTTTGATCAAGGGGCTTGATCCGAACAATCACAGGGAGGCAAAGGCAAATGCTGAGTATTATCTGTTTCGGGATAATCCTTATCCGATCGTGATCGTGGAGTGTGGTTTTTTATCTAATCCTGAGGAATTGAAAGCTCTTCAGGATGATGGGTATCAGAAAAAAGCTGTTCAATGTATCTTAGATGGCATTAAAAGCTATCTAGCAGATATATAGTAATAAGAGTGTCAATAAGTATAAATTGCTTATTTGTGCAAGCACAAACGCAATTTATACTTTTGACACTTACATCATATAGTTATGAAAAGCCATTGCGGTTATATCAACCACAATGGCTTTTCATTAATTTTATATCTTTTTCCCGCAGTACGGACAATAGTCTGGTGAGAATCCTCTTAAATTCAATAATCCTCTACAGTAAGGACATCTCATAAAACAAATTGCAATAATATTTCCAAAAATAACAATTATTATTCCAATAGCGATTACAATTTTTTGCATCTTCTCATCTGGTAACAAAGCACCTAATACTACGATAACAGAAGCTAACAACCAACAAATCCAATAAATTTTTCTAACTTTTCGATGATCCATAATATTTTTCCTTTATTTTATATTTTACAAAATCACTTGAATTAATATTATATCATATTCCAGATGGACTAGGTGGATTGGATAATTTAATTGTCCCTACTTTTTTTCCTTCAACCCCTGTAATATTAACTTTTGATATTCCTATTGCTTTATATGTACCACCATTTTTATATGCTTCAAATGCTTTTTGGGTACTATTATAATTTTGGGGTGTTACTGTTTTATTATAACTTTTTTGAAGTACTTTAGCTATCGCTTTTTTACCTTTTACTTTTAAAGTTGGTACACTAACCCCTACTGCTACTGATGCCTTAGAATATTGTCCCTTTAAATTCCAAGCCCCAGAAATGGTAGGGCTCTGAAAATATACAAAAACACACGTTTCTGCTGCAGCCCACGTATATGATCCTTTAATATCACTTACTACCGACGTTTTGCTAAGATAATTTGAAATTTCTGATGCAAAACCATAGACTGTTTGTACTATTCCAATAGGTTCATTTACAACTCCTGCTACACTTGATGATGTTATTTTTATTAGATTCATTGCTATTGCTTCCAAGGATTTACTATTTTTTACTGTACTATTACCTGTCTTATATAATGGCCCTGTTTTTCCATTTGGTGTCGCATAAACTCGCATTACTTTATATTTTTTGTTTTTATATGTATATGTAGAATATTTGGTTTGAAATGTTGCTGCTGAAGCTGCTCTAAGATTCTGCTCTGTATTTCCATCTGAATCCAATTTAGGAACCTCTCCAGTTAATTTTATGATTTGAGAAATAGACATTGTTTCAACTCCCTTTTCCTCTAATTCATTATTTATATCTTCACATTTTGTGTTATCCTTTTGAATCAATGCTTCACATTTTTTCTCCATCAAATCATCAATTTCTGAAATCTGCGTATCTTCCTGTTCATTGCTTATTTCCTCTTTCTCAACATCCATTGTTTTGCATGATGCCATTGCTGGCATAATTGATTGGTTCATTATAATTGCACTTATAACTCCAATAACAAAAAATTTTTTTATACTTTTTTTCAAAAAATCATCTCCCTACTCTTATTGTTTCAACAGTTTATATTTCATACGCTCAAGTTATCATACCTAAACAAATAGTTCAATCTTTTTTACATCCATTTAACTATACTTTTACATTATATTAACTTAATCTAACATAAAATTCACAATCATATAATTTATTCAAAAACTATTTATCCTAATCCAGTAAAACGTATTATATACTATTATCAGAATATACTGATGAGAGTGTCAAAAGTAAATTTTGCCACTCTCTGATGTACCCGGATTGCTCCATTGCTACGCAATTTCACAATCCTCGAACACCTCAAACTCCCATAAAATGGCGTATTCACGCCATTTTATTCCGTTTTCGTTGTTCGGCGTGTCAATAAGTATAAATTGCTTATTTGTGCAAGCACAAACGCAATTTATACTTTTGACACTTACATCATATAATAATAATGAGCTGGGAAATTAATCTCCCAGCTCCGCTATTACTCTTTGCATATTATTCTTTGATTTTCTGATATTCTATGGCGTAGATCTCTCCTTCCTGATCGTTGACATACTCTTTCATGTAAGAATCATCTTCGTTGAGTATTAGATTTAGATGTTCCAGATTCGCATCACTTACCGTAATGCCGTCTACACGGATTGCCAGTCCCTGTGACAGGTAATAAGATAATTCATCATGACTTGTCATACGTACACCCTCCAATCTTAATTAAGCACGGTTTTTCTTGTGGTATATAAAAATTCCGCACTGATTCCAAATGTAAGTTCTGTCGCGACATAATGTAATTATATACATAATTGGAAATTATTTCAAGCTAATTATGGATAAAATTGTAAATTTGTTCAAAAAGCTTTACACACCGCAAAAGTAATACTATAATAACATCAAAGTAAAGGAGTGATGATTATGAAAATAGAACGTATCAGTGATAATCAAATCCGATGTACTTTAAATAAAGAAGACTTAGAAGGAAAGGAAACTCTGTTAAGTGAACTGGCTTTTGGTTCTGAAAAGGCAAAGGGTCTGTTCCGGGAATTGATGAATAAGGCAGCCACAGAGCTTGGATTTGAAACAAGTGAAGACAATCCTTTGATGGTTGAAGCAATTCCTGTATCCAAAGAATGCTTGATCCTTGTGATCACAAGAGTGGATAACCCAGAGGATTTCCGTGAACATTATAAAAAGTTACCAAAAGGTCTGCTTGGCGGATCATTGACAGATTCTGATGATGATATTTTATCCGACCTTCCGGATTTTCTTTCCGGACTTGGGAAATCAGCAATGTCATCTGATATCAGCAAAGATATGAAACAGGCTCTTTCTGATACAGATGTTGGCATCTTTGCCTTCACATCTCTTGATGATGTTGCATTTGCATCAAAGCTTTTAAGTGATTACAATGTCGCAAGCACATTATATAAAGATCCTGACAATCAGTGTTATTATCTTTCATTAACTGCCCTTGACGATTCACCGAAGAGTGAGATCATGGATGAGATTCATCTTATGCTTTCAGAATACTGCAAACGTTTACCAAACACATACGCTACGAAAGCTTTATTTAACGAACATCTGACTACGATTATTGAGAAACAGGCTGTCGAAGAGATGGCTGCATATTAAATAAAAAAGGAATTCCAGCGAAATACTGGAATTCCTTTTTTATTTCTTATCCTATTAATTCTAAAATCTGTCTTTCATCATCAATTTCTTGTACTCTTTTCATTTTTTCTTCATCACTGCAAAACGCTACGATCTTATGCAGATTTTTTAAATGCTCTTCTTCATCTTTTACTGCAATCGTAATAAATATTTTTATCTTACGTTGTACAACTGATGTGCATTCTAAATGTTTGTTCAAAAAAAGGACAGATATTTCAAAATCAAAATACCTATCCTCTTTTTTATTAATTATGATTCACTAGAAGATTTCGATATCGTCAAGATTTAATTCTTCTTCGACTTCTTCTTCCTCTGCGTTTTCTTCTTTATTCTTTGCGATGATCGCATATACAAGTCCTGTTACAAGTACGTTTACGATGATGGATACTAATCCTGTCCATGGACGTGTCATTGTTGGAAGCATTAAGAATCCTCCAAATGGTACTTTAGAGTCTGCTCCTAAGATCATTGTCACTGCTCCACCGCAGGCACCACCGATTGCTGATGCGATGATGGCTCTTAAGAAGTCACCCATAACGATTGGGATAACACCTTCAACGATATTTAAGACACCCATTGGTACTGCTGATTTTAAGTTTTCGATCTGTTCTCTTTCGTAAATGTTTTTATGTAATGCTTTTGCTACAAAGTATGCAAATCCAAATCCGATTGGTGTTGCTGGGTTTAATACAACTCCACATTTACATCCATAGCTCTGAATCAGTTTCATTGTACGAAATGCTGATGTGTTGATCGTTTCTGCATGTGGGCTGATATAAGTTGCTCCAGCGTTTGCACACATTTCAATCCAGTCTGCTGGATCTGTTGTCATCAGATGTACGTCCATTTCTTTGTCTGTTAAAGATGTGCATCCTTTTAATAATGCTGGTGTTAATGCCATGTTCTTACAAAAATGTCCATCCATGATGTCTACATGATAAATATCTACGTATTTATCCATGATCTCAAACTGTTCTTTCATTTTTCCATAATCCATACACATTAATGATGGTGCGAATGTTGCCATTTTTTCTTCCTCCACTTTCTAATTACATGATTGAAATTTCATCTAAATCTAACTCTTCTTCGGCTTCCTCTACTTCTACTGAATCATCTTCTGCAAATGCATTAATGACATCTTCTGCTGTGTCTGCTCCGATCAGTTTTGTGATGACTTTATCGTCTCCTAATCTCTTAGAGAACATGGAAAGCATTCTTAAATGTTCCTGTGCTGCTTCATTATCTGCTCCAACTGCAAATAAGATCACCACTTTAGCTCCTGTGTCATCTAAGCTTTCCCATTCCACTTCATTTTCAAGAACTGCGATTGCAACTCCTGGTGTTACGACTGCTTCACTCTTTCCATGAGGGATTGCGATGTGATTTCCGATTCCTGTTGCTCCGAAATCTTCTCTTTCATATACGTCTTTTAAGAACTGTTCTTTATCATTAATGACGTTTTCTTTTACGAAGATATCTGCCATAGCTTCCAGAGCCTCTGCTTTATTTGCTGCTTTTACATGTGTTGCAATTGTTTTTGGATTTAATACCTGTGTGATTTCCATTTTGTGATCTCCTTCTTATTTTGCAAAGCGTTGGACAGTTCTTTGCAAAATGTGAAAAAAGCACGCAAAAAAGCCATTCACAGAGGCTGCATAATCTCATATGCTTCCTTTGTAAATGGCTTTGCATTCATATTTTATTTGAATTTTTTGCTAAACTGATAGAAGATCGGAAGAATAAATACGGTAAATGCTAACACTAACATTCCATCTTTTGCAACATGATTTGCTATATTTCCAAGTACGATTCCTACCGCGCAAAAATCTGCATCTGAAAATGTTGTTCCTGACATATCAAGTGTTCCAAGAACCGGGATCACTGCCAGTGATAAAAATGTGATCAAGACCCCATGGACAAAAGATCCGATCATCACTGCATTCGGTGCATAAGAAAATAAGATCGGACAATCGACTGCTGGCTTTGCATGTGGAACGATCTTCTTTGCAATTCCTTTAAACGCCGGAACGATCTCTCCAATCACAAGTCTGACTCCCGCAAGAATAATATAGATCGCTGCAGAAAAACTTGCCCCTTGTACAACTGCATAGATGATCCAGTTATGATACTGCCCGCTCTTATATGCAATATCAAGTGTGGCAAATTCCGGCCGTCTGACTGCAATTGCTGTTAATACAAGAAATACGATCGTCATCACAACAAAGATCTCAACCGTTGTATCTCTCATAAAAGACAGCTGCCATCCGCTCATCTGGCAGACATGCAATACGATTGCAAGAAGACATGCCATATAAAGTGTATGATGTCCTGTCAAAAATATGTAATGAAATGGCCCAAATCTTGCCATAACCATATTCGCGATCATTCCAAAAAACATGATCAAAGATACATCCGTTGCGTATTTTGCAATTCCCATCGAAGAAACTGCTTCCATATTCGGAACTACTCCCTGAATATGAAAATCATAGTTAAATAAAACCCCAAAATCCTTTAATGCCCCTGTTTGTAAAAAGGAAGAACCCTCTGACAACAATACAAATCCAACGATTGCTGTAACTGTTCCTTTGATCACTTGTTCGACCGTTTTCTTTTGAAGTAATAACCCAAACAACACTACCACCCCAACTAATAGTGCCGGGGTTGAAAGAATATCCCGGATCGTTATCAGCATCTGTATCAATTATTGTACTCCCCTTTCTATTTATTCATTATCACTTAAATTTGAGCGAAGAATTTCACACACTCTCTTAGAATCCCCAAGTTCGATCAGTTCATCTACCTGCTTCTTTCTCGCCATTGATTTTCTGATGTCTCTTAAGATTCCCATATGTTTTTGCTGGTCTCTGACTGCAAGGCAGAAAATGATTCTTGCAGTTTTTCCATGTTCAAATTCGATTCCGTCTTTACAAAATCCAATGGAAAGATCCAGACGTTTTACCCCATCTTCCGGTCTTGAATGTGCCAGGATCAGATCTTTTGATACAAACATATAAGGACCTGCCTCTTTCAGACGGTCTATGATCCCATTCACATAACATTGGTCAATACTGTTTCGTTTGATTAATGGAGCTGCAACCGTTGATAACGCCCTCTCCCAGTCAGTCAATCCATCTTTTGTCTTCACTGAAATTGTATCGTTTCCTGACAGATTCCTTCCTGCACTGTCAAGAAACATGATACGGTCTTCAGTCAGAAAATCCGTAAGTCTCCAAATCTCTGGATTTAAAATCGGCTGTTCTTCTTCCCCTGTATGAAAGAAAAACTTTTCAAGATCATTTTTTAAATCTCTTTGCTTCTCTTTTGCCACATATTTTTTTACAACTTTAAATAATGCCTCAATATCTACAAATCCAAAGCGGCTTTTGATCATTGGATGATTTAATATATTTTTGCGGTCAAAATCATTTAAGATCGGATTTACAACGATAACAGGAACTACCGTCTGCATTTTGACAGAAGATACGATAATATCGCAGACATCCTGTGGATTCATAAGTTTTGATGCAGCTGTTACCCCGACGATCTTTGCCTGAGGCAAAATCCTCATTAGCTCATGGCAGATCATATTTCCTGTCGCAACACCATTCATACACACCACAAGGATTCTTAATTCTTTCTCATCATGTTTGGCAAACTCCAGATGTGCGCCAAAATGAAGTGCCAGATATGACACTTCACTGTCTGAGATCTGCACTCCGATCTGATGTTCCAAATATCTGACTGTCACCCGCATCACATCGAAAATATATGGATATTCTCTCTTGATGTCATCTGCCATTGGATTCCCGATCTGAATTCCATACCAAACTTGTATATATTTTTGTCTGTTTTTTCTTACTTTATGATATCACGCAAATGATATGTCAACAAGTTGAAAAAACAAAAAAGCACCATATTGCAATCGGTGCAATACAGTGCTTTTGTTCATCTTAAATTAAGATCTCTTATGCTTCTTTTGTCTGAGCATATTCGTTTAATCTTCCAAGAAGTTCATCTAAGTCCATTCCATGAACATAAGCTGCCTGCTCTAAGCTTTCTCCCTGAGAAGATGGGCATCCAACGCATCCCATTCCAGATGCCATAAGGATTGCTGCGTAGTTTGGATCTAATGCGATTAAATCTGCGATGATCATATCTTTTGAAATTGCCATTTCGTTTATTCCTCCATTAATTTTAATAATATTTTCAGAAAACAGATGTGGTCTCACAGTGTTTTCTAAAATAGTTTAGACTAACATTCATAGTATAATACATTATGTTCAAAGTGTCAAAATATTTTGGCACTGATTATTGTTAAAAATACAACAAATCCCACAAAATTACTTGATATTCTTTCCCAAGTATATTAGAATAGAGATGGTCGAGCGGGTTTAACCCGCTACTAATGATTATACTATTTATATAAGGAGGATATAACTATGGCATATGTAATTTCAGACGCTTGTATTTCTTGTGGAGCTTGCGAAGGAACTTGCCCAGCAGGAGCTATCAGCGAAGGAGACGGACAGTACGTAATCGATGCAGATACATGCATGGAATGTGGAGCTTGCGCAGACGGATGTCCAGCAGGAGCTATCAGCCAGGAATAATTTCCAGGTACGTATATTGTTCAAACATCAAGAAAGAGATGCATTTTTATGCATCTCTTTTTTGTTCCATATATTCTCTGACTTGTTTTGATGTCGGAAGTGATTCCATCGCCCCTTGTGTTGAAATACAAAGTGCTGCTGTATAATTTGCTATGGAAAGTACCTTTCCAACCGAATCATCTGTACAGATTCTTGTACAAAACGCCCCTATAAATGCATCTCCTGCTGCTCTTGGATCGATAAGTTCCACATCTTCAATTGCTTTCTTATAATAAAAACGTTCTGGTGTATTCATGATCACACCTTTATCCGCGAGTGTCACAAGCACTGTCGGAACACCTCTTCCGCGGATCACTGCCGATGCAACCCTTGCTTCATCCAGATTAAATCTCGTCCACTCTCTCTTCCATTCACCGTGAATCTTGATCCCAGTCATTGATTTGGCTGCCTGTTCATTGATGATCAGATATGTAATATGTTCCATAAACTCTTTGGAAAGCTTCTTGGTAGGAATTGGATTCAGTACAACATCTACTCCATGCTCATATGCATATCTTGCAATTTCTTCATTAACTTCCATCGGTATCGCATTCTGTAAAACTACCAGATCATATTTTTCAATCTGATCTTCTAAATACGCGATCTCCTCAATCGTCATTGTCATTCCAGCTCCTGGTATAACGAGTGATCTTTTCTTTACTTTCTGTCCGGGAACTGTCTCTAACAAAACGATCGATGAACCTGTTGGTAATGTATCATCATATAATACCTGCTCTGTATGAACTCCAGCTTCTTTACATACCTTGAGCACTTCTTGCCCATCCTGATCTCTTCCAATCTTACCGATCAGCGTTACATCTGCTCCAAGTCGTGCCATCTGCACCGCCTGATTTGCACCTTTTCCTCCAGGTGCTCTGTCCATTCGTTCCCCCATGACAGTCTGTCCTTCGTCTGGTATCACTTTCGTTTCGATTCCATGATTCATCATCATACTTCCGACTACCAGAATCTTTGGTCTTTTGTTCATATTTGAATTCCTCACTCTATCTATTTACTCCAAATCCATCTCAAATCTATCTCAGATCAGAGGTCATAGCTTCATTATAATATTGTCCAAATACAAATACAATCCAAACTTATTTTTCTTTTCGTCTTCTTCTAAAAAATCTTCTTTTTTCTCTGGATGCTGCGATTTCTTCTCTTGCTTTTTGTTGTTTCCTTATCATCTGATCAAGCTTCTGAAAATTTTTTTCTTCCTCTGCTTCCCGAAGTCTGAATTGATAATCTACTTCTTTTGCCACTCTGTCTGAAACTTTGGAGCTGATCTGATCGGCAATATATTCTTTTTGTTCAAGAATCGCCTGTCCCATGATCTTTACTAATATCTTTTGAAATTCTTTCATTTTCTCTGACGTATCTATCTTTTTTTCTGTTGGAAATGGAATGATATTTCCATTTAGCTTTTGCTTGATCTGCTCACTGTCAAGTCCTGCGTTTTTTAAATCTCTTATCTGTTCAAATGTATGGATTTCTTTTTCTCCATAACACCGGTATCCTTTTTCATTTCTTGGAATCACTAATGAAAATTCTTCTTCCCATGTCCTAAGGTTATATGTTTCAAGGCCTAACTGTCTGGCCGCTTCTGATATCATACGTCTTTTTTCTTTCATATTTTCCTTCCTTTCTTCCCCTTCATTATACGGTCGAAAAAGGATTCTATACAAGAAAAACCGCCCTCTAAAAGATGACGGTTTCTGGCATTTTTCTCTTTATTTTTTATGATTTTCTTACAGATCAAATCCGTCCATTTCGTCTTCTTCGGATTCATTTGCGATCTGGTTTAACCGGTAGGCAAGGGTTGTATATCTTCGCTGTTCATTGACATTCTGGATCATGGAAAATAACATCTGACGGTCTCCAACGATCGTCAGGCAGTTCCTTGCTCTTGTAACTCCTGTATACAACAGATTTCTGTGAAATAACACTCTTGGTCCGCTTAAGATTGGCATAACAACCGCTGGGTATTCGCTTCCCTGCGATTTATGGATCGTTACTGCATATGCAAGTTCTAATTCATCAAGCATCGCATAAGCATACTGGACTTCTCTTGTCTCATCAAATAAGACCGTGATCTTCTCTGTATAATCATTGATCTCTTTGATGATACCCATATCACCATTGAAGACTCCGACTCCCTTATCCACGGTAAATCCTTTACTGTTTCGCATCTCCCATTCCAACTGATAATTGTTCTTGATCTGCATGACTTTATCACCTTCTCTGAACAATCCAAAAGATACTTCCTTTTCTTTCTTCTCATCAGATGGTGGATTTAAATATTGCTGCATGACCTGATTTAACCGCTCAACTCCTAATTCGCCTTTACGCATCGGGGTTAAGATCTGAATATCATATGGTTTTGCATGGACGTATCCTGGCAGTTTATCTCTGACTAAATATACTAAAACACCAAGTACATCCTGAATGTTATTTCTCTGTAAAAAGAAGAAATCTCTGCTCTTATTATCTAATTCCACAGGTCTTCCCTGATGGATCAAATGAGCATTTCTTACGATATGGCTTCCTTCTTCCTGACGAAAGATCTGATTTAATTCCACGACTTTAAACTGCTTGGATGCGATCATATCTTTTAAGACATTTCCCGCACCAATGGATGGCAGCTGGTTTGCATCTCCTACGATCACAAGTCTTGTTCCTGGGATCATTGCATTTAAAAGTGCATTCATCAGATACAGATCGACCATGGACATCTCATCAATGATGATCACATCAGTCTCTAACGGATTACCTGAATTGCGTTCAAACATCATACTGCTCTTGGATGGATCTTTATCATTATCTCTGTCGGCTTCCCCGTTAATCTCAAGAAGACGGTGAATCGTCATCGCTTCATACCCGGTTGCTTCTGTCATACGTTTCGCGGCTCTTCCAGTTGGAGCTGCCAGACGGATATCCAGTCCTTCATTCTCAAAATACTGGATCATACCGTTGATCGTCGTTGTCTTACCAGTTCCCGGACCACCGGTTAAGATTACAATACTCTCCTGTGCAACCGCATGGATCGCTTCCTTTTGTTTCTCCGCAAATGTGATCTGTTCTGTCTCCTCGATTCTTGCGATCATCGTTTCTACTTCTGAAACTGATACATCATAATGAATATTTAGATCTAATAACATTCGCGCTGTATTGATCTCCATATGATACTGAGCAGCTGCATAAACCCTTGTCTCCGCCTGCGGATCTTCTTCGATCACGATCTTACGGTCGATCATCATCTCCAGTAAATGTTCTTCTACATCTTCTGGCGTAACCCCTAAGATATGTGCAGCATTCCTGCATAAAATACGTTTGGGAAGAAATACATGTCCTTCGCCTAATGCCCTCATCAACGTATAAAAGATACCAGAAATGATCCTGTAATCTGAATTACTTCCGATTCCTACCTTCTTGGCAATCTCGTCTGCGATCTTAAATCCGACACCTGTGATATCATCGGTCATCTTATAAGGATTTTCCTGAATGATCGTATATAAATGATCTCCATATTCTTTGTAGATCTTCACTGCAAGATTATTGTTGATCCCATAACCAGATAAAAACATCATTGCCTGACGCATTTCCTGTTTCTCACTAAATTCGACTGCGATCGATCTTGCTTTCTTCTCACTGATCCCTTTGACTTCCGCAAGGCGTTCTGGTTCTTCTTCAATCACATGAAATGTATCCATCTTAAACTTCTTTGTAATACGTTTTGCAAGGGCTGGTCCAACTCCCTTGATCGCTCCGGAACCTAAATATCGTTCCATACTGTCAATGTCATCTGGAGCTACGATCTCATATGTCTTCATCTGAAACTGAGGTCCATGAATCGGATGATCGACATAATCACCTTCTACGGAAATATACTCTCCTTCATTTAAGAAAGGAAATAAACCAACGACAGTTTCTTCATCTCCGTCCATATCAAGACTTAGTACCGTATATCCATTATCTTCATTTCGAAAACGTATGTGATCTACATATCCTTTTATATATGTCATTGCCCTTTCTCCTTTCTTCTATTCTTTATAGATCATTATAATATAACGCTAATTAAGGCCAGGATGAATTGCCATCCTGGCCTTTTGAATCTTTATCGATTATTTTTTCTTTGATTTTTTATCATCTTCTGCAAGATATTCGATGTATTTTCCTGTACCGATCGCTACAGCTGTTAATGGATCTTCTGCTGTCATTGTGTTGATTCCAGTCTTTTCTTCGATCAGTTCTTCTAATCCCTGAATTAAAGATCCACCACCTGTTAAGACGATTCCACGATCAGAAATATCTGCTGCTAATTCTGGTGGAGTTCTCTCCAGTACATTGTGTACTGCGTCTACGATCTGGTATGCAGGTTCTCTTAAAGCTTCTTCTGTTTCTTCAGATGTTACTGTCACTGTCTTTGGAAGTCCTGTTACAAGGTTACGTCCACGAACATCCATTGTAAGGTTCTCTGGACGTTTGTATACAGTACCTACATTGATCTTGATATCTTCTGCTGTACGTTCTCCAATTAATAAGTTATGTTTCTTACGCATGAAACGAACGATTGCTTCATCAAAGTCATCTCCAGCTACTTTGATAGAATTACTTACTACAACTCCACCTAAAGAGATAACTGCGATATCTGCTGTTCCTCCACCAATATCAACGATCATGTTTCCACAAGGTTTTGCAATATCAATTCCAGCACCGATCGCTGCTGCAACTGGCTCTTCAATAATAGAAACTTCTCTTGCTCCTGCCTGATATGTTGCATCTTCTACGGCTTTCTTCTCTACTTCAGTTGCACCACTTGGTACACAAACGCTGATGCGAGGTTTTCTTCCGAATAAAGATTTACCAACTGTTCTGTTGATAAAGTAGCTTAACATCTTCTCTGTCACTGTATAATCAGAGATAACTCCCTGACGTAATGGACGAACTGCCACGATATTTCCTGGTGTTCTTCCTAACATTAAACGTGCTTCTTCTCCGATCGCTTTGATCTTGTTTGTATTTCTATCAAATGCCACTACGGATGGCTCTTTTAATACGACTCCCTTACCCTTCACGTAAACTAAAACGCTGGCGGTTCCTAAATCAATTCCAATATCTGTTCCTGCTGCCATGGCAAAAATTCCCCTTTCGCTTTCTTCTTATCTATCGTTATTATGCTGTATCTTCATTATTAGTATGCATAGTTACACATACTCTCTTATTATAAACATTTCCATAAAAAATTCAACGATTTTTTACACATTCCGCTAAATTTCAGTAAATCTTAAGAACTTACTTTTCCCAGCGTCCAGAAGCCCCACATGGCAGGACCAATCCGTTGGATGAAACAGGTAACCCAATCTCATCTGAAACGACTTTTCCACCGAATTTTGCTGCCACCTGAGTCTCCAACATATAAGTTAAAACTGCAGGCTGAAGTCCTGTTGTATAAGAGTTTACAAGGAAGAATAATGGATCATCTGATAAAATCTTTGTACATAGTTCGATAAATGGATAAATCTTCTCCTCAATCTTCCAGATTTCTCCCTTTGGTCCTCTTCCATAAGATGGTGGATCCATGATGATTCCATCATAATGATTTCCTCTTCGAATCTCTCTTTCTACAAACTTCACACAGTCATCAACTAACCAGCGGATTGGTTTCTCTCGAAGTCCTGAAAGCTGTGCGTTTTCTTTTGCCCAGTTTACCATACCCTTGGATGCATCAACATGTGTTACGGATGCTCCTGCTGCCGCTGCTGCAAGTGTTGCTCCACCTGTGTAAGCAAATAAGTTTAACACTTTGATCGGTCTTCCAGCTTTTCTGATCTTATCAGAAAACCAATCCCAGTTGACTGCCTGTTCTGGGAATAATCCTGTATGTTTGAAGCTGAATGGCTGTAAGTGGAATTTTAATTCTTTGTACTGAATATCCCATGTCTTAGGGAGATCAAAGAATTCCCACTGTCCACCGCCTTTGTGGCTTCTGTGATAATGTCCATTTGGCTTCTTCCACTGTCTTAACTTCTTTGGAGTGTCCCATAGTACCTGTGGGTCTGGTCTTACCAGAAAATAATCTCCCCAGCGTTCTAATTTCTCACCGTTTGATGTATCTAAGACTTCATAGTCTTTCCATTGGTCCGCTAACCACATATATAAATTCTCACTTTCTGTTTCTTCTGTTTAAAATCTTTGTTTCAGTATTTTTTCTTATACCTTATTTCATTATAGCCTAAACATAATTTCTTACGCAAGGGTTTCCAAGCAAAAAAAGAACTTTACGTAATATAAAATACAAAAAGTTCTTTTCCTGCTTTATTCATATTCTCTTATTATCTTCCGGCTCTATTAGCCATCTTATAAATCCAAGTTCTTTAAAATTCGTTGGAATTCTCCTCCAAAACTTACGCCTGCAGTCCCATCAAATGATTAATAAACTGCTGTGCTGTACGTCCTGAGATTCCTCCATGGCTTAATTCCCATTTGTTTGCTTCAAGTTTCAGTTCATCTTCACCCATGTTGATTCCTGCTTTTCGGGCAAGTTCGAAGACGATCTCGAAGTATTCTTTCTGGCTTGGTTTTGAGTAGTTGATCGTCACGCCAAAACGGTTTACCAGAGATAATTTTTCTTCCATTGTATCGGATCTGTGCATTCCGTTGCTGTTTTCCACATCGGATCTATCATTCCATGTCTCTTTGATCAGATGACGACGGTTGGATGTTGCATAGATCAAGATGTTCTCAGGTTTTGTTTCCACTCCACCTTCAATGACTGCTTTTAAGAATTTGTATTCGATCTCAAATTCCTCAAAAGAAAGGTCATCCATGTAGATGATAAATCTGTAGTTTCTGTTCTTGATCTGTGCGATCACGTTAGAAAGATCTTTAAACTGATGTTTGTAGATCTCGATCATACGCAGACCCTGATCATAGTATTCGTTAACGATCGCCTTGATACTTGTAGATTTACCTGTACCACTGTCACCGAATAATAGCACGTTATTCGCTTTTCTTCCTTCTACGAATGCTTCTGTATTCTCAACAAGTTTCTGTTTCTGGATCTCATATCCGACAAGATCAGATAGTACAACTTTATCCATGTTGTTGATCGCACGGAAACGGATGTTGTTATCTCCACATTCTTCGATACGGAATGCTTTATTAAGTCCAAACATACCAACTCCATATGCTTTGTAGAAATCTGTGACCATGTCAAAGAATTCATTCTCATCTTTGGCTGTCTCTAATCTCTCACTTAATGCCTGCACTTTCTCGCTAACATTCTTATTGTACATTAATTCTGGCTTTCCAATTGCCTGATAGTCAGAGATTCTGCTGAAGCAGTCTACACCTAATTCTTCTTCGATTCTGCTAAAATCAAAGTCAAATAGTTCCTTGAATGCTTTGAAATCACTCTTTGCGAAGTGGTTGACACTTCCTTCGCTGGCTCCGACTTTCTCACATGTGATACTGAATGGATTTTCATTAGTGATCAGTAAATACGTTAAATAGTTGTGCCACAGATTCTTATCAAATGCGTAATCTGTTGCAACTTCTAAGATTCTTTTTACCTGTTTAAATACTCTTGTTCTTAAAACATCTTTTGTCTGTGATCCTTCGTCCATGCAGCGAAAAATATCACTTAACTGCATTAAGATGGATTCCTCGTTCATGTCACCGTAGATCAGTAATTTTGATACGATATTATACATCTCTTGTATTCCCTCAAACTTTCTCTTAAAATGATTCTTTTTTGTAACTGTTATAAATCGTTACTTTTATTTTGGTCTTAGGTACGATTTTATACCTTTTGCTTTGTGATTTTCAATAGTTTTGAAAGATTTTCATGTAAAAGTCTATATTGTGTTAAAAATCTGTCGTACACCGTTTCACAATATCACATGGAACCTTCAGATTCTGATCAATCTCTTCTTTGCGTTCTAAAAGCGCCATCATATTTGCTACCGTAGAACTGCATAAAACCGCTACTTTGCTGTCTACCGATGTAAGTTCAGGCTCACAACACTTCGCAAGGTTTGAATTGTTATATCCTGATACAGATAATTCTTCTGGGATCTTGATTCCTCTAACTTTCGCATATTTTAATACAGCGATCGCAAGCTCATCTTCTGTTGCAACAACACTGTCAAAGTCAAGATTCTGATGCATCAACAGCATATCTCTTGCATATCGCATGTCATTCTTTGTATAAAACTTTAACTCTCCACGAACTGGATATCCTGCGTCAATAAGAGCTGCTTCATACCCTTTCATCTTCTGATTCGCACTGAATGATTTGGAATTATATAAGAATAAGATCTTCTTCTTTCCTCGCCGGATCAATGATGATGTAAGTTCATACGTCGCCTGATAGTCATCAGCATAAGCACAGTAGATATTCTCTCCTTCTAACTGCGCGTTGATCATAAATACCGGTGTTTTCTTAGCTGCTTCCTTAATATAAGCGACTTCTGCCGGATCGTCACTGTTTCCTGCATAAATAGATCCTACAAAGATCAAGGTGTCGATTCTCTTGGAGAGCATTAATTTTGTATAACTTTCTCTCTCTTCCAATGAAGTCCCGCTGCATCCTAAAATGCATCCATATCCATAATAATGCAGATGCTTCTCAAGATAGGACACAGATCTTGCCATATAATCATCTGCGATCTCTGGGCAGATGATCCCGATCGTCTTGGCTGAATCAAGTCCAAGACCTCTTGCAAACATATTTGGTGTGTAACTTTCCTGTTCCATAACTGCCATGACTTTTTGTTTTGTCTTTTCACTTACTTTTGGGCTTCCATTGATGACGCGTGAAACAGTTGCAATTGATACTCCTGACAGCTTGGCAATATCATAAATGTTAATTGTCTTTCCCGTTACTGAAAACTTATAAAAAGTTATAAACCTTTATGTTTCATTCCTACTTCA
>ERZ1035025.776-NODE-776-length-19234-cov-6.636999_pt1 | contig 19234 bp, 17 predicted proteins | sample MGYA00520619_ERZ1035025 | MGnify/ENA primary metagenome ERZ1035025 (study PRJEB33766, sample SAMN09781742) | gut metagenome | biome: gut microbiome | host: Homo sapiens | place: Madagascar | study: EMG produced TPA metagenomics assembly of the PRJNA485056 data set...
GCTGGCTTCGGCAAGATATGCGCGCCGTGCATCCGAAAAGCCCCGCAAACGGGCGGTCGGGGATGCACCGCGCGAAGATCTTGCCAGGAAGGGGCCCTTTTCGCTGCGTGGGCCCCTCAGATCATGCACGGCGCGAAGATCTTGCCACGCCCCGACGGCGCCGAACAGCGCCGGGGCGTCAGGCGGACGCGAGCCGCCGCACCCCAGCGGCACCCGCGGCTCCAGCAAGCCGCCGCAGCTCCAGCCGCGCCCGTGGCGGACGCGAGCCGCCGCAGTCCCAGTGGCACCCGCGGCGCCCGCCCCACAGCATTCGCGGCATCAGCGACCCCGCAGCTCCCACGGCACCGGCGCCATCTCTGCGACCGCAGCGCCGCCCATGCGGACAACTAGTTAAGCGCGTCGATGATTTTTCGCGGAACCCCATCGAATTCCGGTGCGGCAATCATCTTGGGCGGGAAAGCAGTGTCGAAAAGGATACACTCTCCGTTTTCTTTGAAGGAATCCCATTTTGGAAGTGCTTCGCCATCGATTCCTTCCCCGTTGGGATTTCCAGTCTTGATGAAGTTTGCCCAGTACGAATTCATCGCATTCGACAAATCGAAGTCAGCTCCCGAATAGGGCCTATAGGAACGTAACAAGGTCTGGAAAACGTACATCAACTCAGCACTGTGCCATGCGCCCGCATTAGGCTCCCCAGGAGGAACTGCCCCGAATTGGTACATAAACGCATCGGGCTTCCCGGATGCTGCCATCTTCTCGCAAAGTGCAAGGGTTCCAGAATAGAAACCGTCGCGCATGCCGTGGGCGTCGGGATCCGCCACGAACGACTGATCCTCATTAAGATTGGTTCCTATCAGCACGGGAACATCGGCAAACTCCGCCTTGCGCCACGTCTCCGCAACGTCTTCAGGAAGCACATCATCGCCATGAACAGGCTGGGTTGGCAAAGGCGCCGGCGCGTTATTGCCCAAGAATTCTGCCCATTTTCCCCAAAGCTCATCCGTATCCATGCTCCGCATGCCTTCTATGCCGATGCCAAGAGAATCAACGAATTTATTGCAGTAGTCCGTCGAGAATTCCTCTTGGGTCATGCAGGGAATCGGGCCGCCGGCGGAATCCATGATTGCCCCGACAAACTTTCCGCGAGCAAGCGGCGAGCACATCAAATCGTAAACGCTCATGGCTCCAGCGGACTGACCCATGATCGTCACATGATCGGGATCGCCACCAAATGCTGCAATATTGTTGCGAACCCAGTCGAGTGCGGCAATCTGGTCTTTCAGGCCATAGTTACCCGACTTCCCCGAAGATGCCTCTTTGTCAAGCTCGTTGCACGTCAAAAAGCCAAGAGGTCCAATGCGGTAGTTGAAGGAAACGTAGACGATCCCTTTCTTTGCAAAGGCAAGGCCATCGGTTTCGAGCTTGTTCGCGTATCCTCCAACAAAACTGCCGCCGTAAATCCAAACAACAACCGGCAGCTTTTCGTCCGGTTCTTCGGCCGGAGTGATCACATTCAGGTAAAGGCAGTCTTCGCTCATCGGAAAATCAACGGGATAGAACTCCCTTTTGTAGAATCCCGTCGAACGCATCTGCATAGGAATTGGACCGTATTCGTACGCGAGCAATTCCCCTTCCCAGCTTTCGGGCTTTTCAGGCGCCTTCCAGCGCAAATCGCCGACAGGCGGCTTCGCATAGGGTATCCCCTTGAATATCGAAGAAGCCTGATATTCGCTTGGTTGCCCCACAACCACGCCAGACTCGGTTACCGCTTTAAGCAAAGCCATGTTCTCCCCTTTCCCCTTGGAACATCGAGCATACTGCTCCCATTTGCTGAGCTGAGTCTAGCTACGCCAAGGCAGACCAGTCCAATACCTCTTTCGATGTTTTACGATACTCCGAAGGTATCGATGCTGTTTTTCGTTTTGTCGACCGTTTTTGAAAATAGCCACTCACCTGGTACTTTTCAGATTAATTGGTTACTTAAGATTTTTCTGAGGTTGCTATGATTTCAACTCTTACGTTTCAGGTATCGATTTTTACCCTATAAGCATTGGACACCAACCTACCGGCATTCAATAATCGCAGCAGAGGCGGCCGCGCTCCAAGTCTCCAAGGAGCCTGGCCGCAAAGGGGGCGCCGCGGGGACGGCGCAAGGGAGTTCAAGAGAAAGGAGACGCTGTGGCTTCGGAAAAGCTAGAGGCAAAGGGGATCGGATCCTACCTGCCTATCGTTATCGCAACGACAGTGTTCGCATTTGTACCAGTCGCCATGCAGGCTTCGTGCATGGGCATCTTCTTCCCATCGATGTGTGAAGATTACGGCGTTCAAACATCGAGCATCACTATCTACATGACATTCGGCGGACTTATCATGGCCGTCGGGATGCCCCTTCTGGGCAAGCTGCTTGCAAAGCACGACATCAGGATCATCGTATCCGTCCAAATCACACTTGTTGCGCTTTGCTTCCTTTCGCTCGCATTTTCGGGATCCATTATTCAGGTTGTAGCTTCGGGTGCCATTCTTATGGCAGCAAGCGTATCGATGCTCGGCCTGTCCAATCCGACACTTATCAACCGCTGGTTCAAGGATCGCGCAGGTTTCGTTATCGGCCTCGTTGCCGCATTCACGGGTATTGGCGGCGTGGTATTCATCCAGGTCGGTCGCGCCATCATGGCAGCGGTCGACTATCGCACCGCATTCATCGTATACGCAATCATTATTCTTGTCGTATGCCTTCCGTTCTCGCTTTTCGTCATCAAGAACAAGCCTTCCGACAAGGGTATGCTCCCCTACGTTTCCCAGAAAGTTGCAAAAAAGGAAGGCGCCGCCCAGGCAGCTGTCGAGAAAAACTGGTCCGTTGATGTTCAGGCTGCCGTTAAGAGCCCCGCATTCTGGCTGGTTGGCATCTGCGGCGCTGTTGCCAACATGGTTGTCGTTATCGCCCAGTTCTTCCCAACCTATGTAAACAGCCTTGAAACCGCCGGCGTTGCCGTAGTCATTTCGGGCGCTACGCTTGCAACCATCGTTTCTGCAGGACAGGCAGTCTGCAAGCTGCTCGTTGGCGCTACGTCCGACCTCAACCCCACTGCTGTAATCTTGGCTTCGTGCGGCTTGGGCGTTGTAGGCATCCTGGCAATCGCTTATGGCCCAACCACGTTCTTGATGCCCTGCGGCGGCGCGGTATTCGGCTTCTACTACGCATCGGTTGCGGTTATCATGCCCATTCTGGCGGGCGCGGTCTTCGGAACAGGCGAAAACTACTCCATCGTTTACGGCCGATGCAACACGATCATCAACCTTTGCGCGGTTCCCGCAGGCTTCATGTGGCCCATCATTGCAGAAACCTTCGGTGGCTACGTTGCGGCATTCTGGGTTGCAATCGTCATGATCATCGCCTTCGGAATCATGGCGTTCCTAGCAATCAAACTGGGTAAATCTATCCCCCGCGTAGCCGATTCCAGCTCCGCTGTTGCAAAGCAGGCAGAAGCAGAGGCTTAAGCACCCGATCAAATACAATGAGCTCAACTCGAACACCTAAGAGCACCGCCAGCATCTATGCGCTGGCGGTGCTTCACTAGTTTTAGGACGGCGCCACCATGGAACTCTATCAGCTGAAATATCTCCAAGAAATCGCCCGTACGGGAAGCCTTCGGGAAGCCGCGCGGCAACTTCACATTACCCAACCGCCCCTTTCCCGTTGCATAAAAGCACTTGAAGATGAAATCGGCGAACCCTTGTTTGACCGCGTTGGCAGGAACCTTGTGCTCAACGATATTGGCAAAGTGGTCCTTCTTGGCGCAAACGCAACTTTGAAATCTGCAGAATCAATTAAGCAATCGGTGGACGAGTTTGTAAGGACTCGGGAGCAAACCATCAACCTCTATGCCCCTGTCCCACTCGGCAACGATGCGCGCGTCTTGTACGACTTCAAACAGGAGCACCCGAACGTACGTTTGAGGGTTGGCGTCGCACCGTCAGATTCGCTCAAATACGAAATCCCCGACCTGATCTTCTTTGCGTCGATGGTAGACCATGGCGAAAAACGGAACTACCTCCACCTAGGCGACGAAGACATTGTCCTAGCAGTGCGCCCCGATTCGCCTCTTGCTAACGAAGAATCCGTCGCCCTTGCCGATCTTGGCTCGGAAGATTTCATCAGCAATGTTCCAAACGTCTACACCACCATGGTTGAAAGCATGTTTGCCCAGGCGGGAATCGACCCCCATATCGTAATGGAGAACCAGTCCTACCAGCAGATCATCGATGCGGTGAGCCTCGGATTCGGAATTGCCTGGCTCAACGAGCAAAGCAATGTAAAGCTTATTCCTTTGTCGGACGTGCACCGATGCCGTCACCTCTATCTCAAATGGCCCGAAGGAACTGTTCTTTCGGGGGCAGTGGAAATGATGAAAGATTACTTGGTTGGCCACTACCGCAAGATTGCCCACCAGCCAGAGACTGCCGACCAGCCAGGGATCGTCAACCAACCGAAAACCCCTGATGGCAACCAGGAGCAATCGTAATCGATTCAACCTTTGGACGATCGCGGTGCTTGCAGCGCAAAACCAACAAGCAACAGCGCCCGCACCTCGCAACGGCGGCAGCGGCGGAACGGTAGGCGGCGGGTGCAGAGCGATAGGCGGATACGCCATTGCCCGCAGCCCGACGCGACCCGCTCGGCGGCAGCGTTCGTCATTGCGGCGCCGAGGCGACAAGCGGGTGCGCGCCGATGGCAAAATGCACGCGCGATGCGTTCCCGAGCATCCGACGGTGGCAAGATATGCGTGCCATGCATTCCCGGGCGGCAATCCGTGACAAGTTTTGCGCGCCATGCATCCAAAAAGTGGCCTCGGACGGGAAAACAACCAGTTCATGGCAGCATATCGCCGCCATGTATCTGAAATGAGCTGGCGATGGCAAGATATGCGCGCCATGTATCCGAAAAGCCCTGCAAATCGCCTTTCGGGAATGCACCGCGCGAAGATCTTGCCACGAAGGGGGCCTTTTCGCTGCACGGACCTCTCAAATCACGCACGACGCGCGAATCTTGCCATCCGGCGCAGCGCCAAACCAACCGAGCGCCCGCGTCCCACAGCACCGAAGCGCAGCTCGGGGCCAACGGCACCGCAGCACCCCATTGCACCACCCGGCCGCAACATCCACAACGATGTGGCCCCAACCAGGCTCGATGCGGACCCTGACGCCCCGGGCACCACCGCGCCCACACCGGCCGCCGCCAACCCCAGCGGCACCCGCGCCGCAAGCGCTCGCCACCCCGTAGCGCGAATCAGCAGCCCTCGGCAGGGCTTCGCTTTGTTCCGTCGAAAGCGCGCACCCACCATACATATTTATCCGCCGCTCCCGTGGCGGGGTTTTCCAGCTGATGCTCCAAGAACAGCTGCGTTTCCCTGCCGCCCAGACGAATGTCGAAGCGCGCCGTGCGCTTACCGTGGTGTACCGGGCCGAAACCGCTCGCCATCAGCACTTCGTCAATTCGGAAGGCGCGGCAATCCTTGAGCACAACAACGCAAGGCTCAAGGCGGCCATCCCGCCCGAACCGCGCCAGCACGTCCACCGTTTCGCGGTGCACACGCCTCATTTCGCCATCTTTCGCCCTGTAGTCCATGCCTGTATACTAGAACAGGTGTTCGTATAAAAACCAGCGAACAAACTCTGTTTTCGGTGTGATGGAAGGGATGGTCCATGCTTGCCAACAAGCGCGCAAAGAGCTATGTGTGCATCGATTTGAAAAGCTTCTACGCAAGCGTCGAATGTGTCGATCGAGGCCTGGACCCCTTCACTGAAAACCTCGTGGTGGCCGACCCCGACCGCGGGTCCGGCACCATCTGCCTTGCCATAACGCCCGCCATGAAAGCGCTAGGCGTAAAAAATCGCTGCCGCATTTTCCAAATTCCCAACGGAATCGAATACACCATGGCAACGCCGCGCATGGCCCGTTACATGGAGGTATCAGCGCAGATAAACGCCTTGTACCTGCGCTACGTAAGCGCCGAGGACATCCACGTGTACAGCATCGACGAATGCTTCATCGACGCAACCCCCTATCTGAAGCTGTACCGCATGGGCGCAAAAGCCTTCGCCGAAATGCTGCGCAACAAGGTAGCTGAAGAAACGGGCATCACCGCCACAGCAGGCATCGGCCCCAACCTGTTTTTGGCGAAGGTGGCCTTGGACATTGAGGCGAAGAAGGCGGCCGACGGTATAGGCATACTGGACGAAGAAAGCTACAAACGCGAAATCTGGTTCCATCAGCCCATAACCGACATCTGGCAGGTGGGCCCAGGCATCGCGCATCGCCTGGCGAAACACGGTATCCGCGACATGGCGGGCGTATGCGCGGCAAACCCCGCATGGCTGAAAAAGGAATTCGGCAAAAACGGCGAATACCTGCTAGACCACGCCTGGGGGCAGGAGCCCTGCACCATCAAGCAGATAAAAGAGTACCGCCCCGCAGCGCATTCGATATCGAACGGACAGGTGCTGATGCGCGACTATTCCTTCAGCGAAGCACGCACCGTGCTGCGGGAAATGGCGAACGCCAGCTGCTTGGACTTGTGCTCGAAGGAGCTTTCGTGCGGGAGCGTATCCGTGCACGTTGGCTACGCACAGCCCCACCTTACCGAAAGCGGCAGATGGGGCATGGGAAGCGGCGGCTCAACCAAGCTTTCCGAACGAACCGATTCGCCGCATCGCATAGTGAAGGTTGCGCTTGAGCTGTTCGACGAGCACACGCTGAGCAGCGAACCTATCCGCAGGCTAACGGTGGCACTGGGCGCCCTCCAACCCGCCAAGTACGACCAACCCAATCTTTTCGGGTCGAAGGACAGCGGCAAAGAAGCCGACCTGGCCAAAGCGTCTGTTGCCGTGCGCAACCGCTTTGGCAAGAACGCATTACTGCGCGGCACCAGCTTGAAGCAGGGCGCAACCATGCGCGAACGCAACAATCAAATAGGAGGCCACCATGCTTAGCGAAGACGATTTCCTGGAAGACGTTGCCTTCGACGAGGCGGAAAGACGCCGCTGCATACTGCGCGACATCACAATGCGCGTTAGGGAAAACGGCGTCCACTTCGCCGCCAACAGCCCCAAACGCGCCACCCAGTTCATGCCCTTCGCAGCGCTGACTGGCTTTGAGGAATTGATGGCCGAAAAAGAAGCGGACGCCGCCAAATCCAACGATTTTGCCGGAGCGCAGGTGTTCGACACGCCCTAAAGGCGCGGGGCGTGGGGGCGCACGGAACGGACACGGGGGGCAAGGCGCCGCCACAACGCAACACCCTAGGCGCGCGGGCGCACTAGCCGCACCTTCGCAAGAGGCACCCTCCCGCCCGCCGACCGCCCCAGAGGCACAGGGCGCACACGGTCGGCGCTGCGAGCTCCGCCACCGCGACCCGCCGACCGCCCCAGGCGTCTGATGCACCACCCCGCGCAAGAACCACCGCATGCTATTCTTTTCTGCAAATTGGGCAATTAAGAGGATTAACCCACACCAACGTCAACAGGAGGAGAGTTATGTTCAAGATTTCCAATTTCACCGACAACGACGACGTAACCGTACTCAAGGAGTTCGGTGCCTTCAAGACCATCGAATGGAAGCGCGATCTTTCCGTCAACGAAGCTTCCGCCATGAATGCTTACTTCGCCAGCGAAATGAACGTGCGTCGCCGCCAGGTTATCTGCGATCTGAGCCAGGCACCCGTCACCGTTCAGGCAGGCGCCATGCAGTGGATGGCAGGCAACGTAACCTGCACCACCGGCGTTAAGGGTGTGGGCGACCTGTTCGGCAAGGCCCTGCGCGGTGCAGTCACCAGCGAATCGGCCATCAAGCCCGAATACCAGGGCACGGGTCTTCTGGTGCTCGAGCCCACCTATCGCTACATCATCACGCTCGACGTAGCCGATTGGGGCAATTCCATCGTGCTCGACGACGGCCTGTTCCTGGCGTGCTATTCCAGCCTCCAGCACAAAACGGTTATGCGCAGCAACGTTTCTTCCGCCGTTGCTGGCAACGAAGGCCTGTTCAACCTGGGCATCCAGGGCTACGGCGCGCTGTGCCTGGAATCCCCCTGCCCCGAAGAAGAGCTGATCGAGGTCACACTGGACAACGACGAACTCAAGATCGACGGCAACATGGCGCTGGCTTGGAGCGGATCCCTCAACTTCACGGTTGAGCGCTCGGGCAAATCGCTCGTGGGCTCTGCCGCTTCCGGGGAAGGCCTGGTGAACGTCTACCGCGGCACTGGCAAGGTGCTTCTTGCTCCAACACTTTATTAAAATCAATCGCGCTCGAGAAACTATAAATGCAGGTCAGCCTTGCGCGGCCTGCATTTATGCTGATCACCGCCCGCACTTGCCCACAACACTAAAGCACTTGTGGCGCATGCCCTAAGGCGGCTCATTGCAATACGGTATCCCTGGAAGTAGAGTGATGAACATGTTCATCTAACCAAGGAGGTTATCGTGAGTCTGGATCACCGAATCGTTATGCCCCCCGCCGAAGAATTCCAGGGCCTTTCGCCCGAGGAACTGCCGAAGGGCCTTGAAGGGCTCGTAGTGGTAGAGCTGGGAGATTACGTCGCGATGCCTGCTTGCACCCGCGCACTCGGCGAAATGGGTGCCACGGTGTATAAGATCGAAACCATCAAGGGCAACCTGCACCGCGGCGACGGCGTTGGCTTCGGCATGCCAGAGCTGGGCCCTGACAACCCGGCGTTCGACATGAGCAACGCCAACAAGAAGTTCCTTTCCATCGACATGAAGTCCGATGGAGGACGCGAACTGGTAGAAAAGCTGCTGGAACAGGCCGACGTGTTCGTTACAAGCCTGCGCAATCCTTCCTTGAAGCGCTTGGGCTACGACTACGAAACATTGCATGCCCGTTACCCGCGCCTGGTATACGGCCAGATGCGCGGCTATGGAGAGCGCGGCGAGATGAAAGACGCCAAGGGCTTTGACGCCACCTGCTATTCCGCCCGTGGCGGCCTGCTTATGTCCATTCCGCAGGCTGGCGAGCACTTCCAGCCAGGCAACATGCCCGCCGCATTCGGCGATTTCAATTCCTGCATCGCCCTTGGCTTGGGCATCATGAGCGCCGTTTGGCGTGCTCAGCGCACCGGCGTGGGCGATCACGTTACCGTGAACCTGCACCACATGGCGCTGTGGGGTATGCAGGTGCCTGTTGTTTCCGCCCCGTTCGGCGTGCCCTTCCCGAAGAGCCGCAAGGCCGTGCCCTGCCCCACCAACAATTCGTACATGACCGCCGATGGCGTATGGTTCCTTATCTGCTACGGCACATACGATTCCTGGTATCCGTTCGTTGCGCGCCTGATTGGCCTGGAAGAATACGCCGACGACCCGCGCTTCACGAATTGCGCAACCATCAACGCCAACGGCGACAACGCAACCGTGGTAAACATGATGGCCGAAGCCTTCGCCAAGCACGACTGGGCATACTGGAAGGAAGTTTTCGACACCAACGACGTTCCCTACGCAGTATGCAACACCATGGAAGACGTCCTGGAAGACGACGAAGCTTACGTAAACGATATGCTTCGCCCGATTCACTACGACAGCATCGGCGACCATTCCATTACCACAATTCCCATCCGCATGAAGAGCCAGGGCGACCCGGTTATCAGCCGCGCGAAACCCGTCGGCTACGACACGCGCGCGGTTATGGAAGACCTGGGCTACAGCGAAGCCGAAGTGGATGCCCTAGTGGAAGCAGGCAACGTGCGCTGCTACGACGGGGAGGCACCGGCGAAACTCGACGACCTTTCGTTCGGCCCTGCGCAAGAGTAGCGGTTCAGCTCACCTGCAAAGCCAATGCAACGCCGTCCGGGATTGCGTCACCGTAGCTGAGCGGTTCAGCCCACCTGCGGAGCCGACCCTTTTCATTTCAAATAAAAGCCCTTCGTCGCAAAGCGCGGCGAAGGGCTTTTACTTGCTGCAAGTGTGTGGGAAAGCAGCAAAGCAAAAGCCGCGCTCCGAGCAAAACTCGAAACGCGGCTTTCTTGATTCGGGAAGAACCAAACGGCCACCCGAGGGGTTTAAGCAGCTACTCCGGAAAAGCGGCTAGTCTTCGCGCCTGCGGAGCGCAGCGAAGGCAGCACTAATCGCAGCAACCACGGACATCGCTGCAGCAGCAAGGCCAAATCCAGCGGAATCGCCCGTCTTCGGCGAAACGCTCTTCACGCTGCCGGGTGCTACCACTTCAGCCTTTTCAGCGCTAACGGTTTCAACGCTGCTAGAGCCTTCTGCCTTTCCGGGGTCTTCGGACCCACCATCAGGGCTAGCAGGCTCTTCGCCTTCCCCGGGATCAACTTCAATGCCATGAGCTGCCTTAAGAGCCAGAGGAATCTCGAAGTTACCCTCTTCGATGCCAATTATATAGTTCGCATCTTCATCTTCGGCATGGGCCTGCCAACGCTGAGGGTTGTCGCTGCCAAGGCCGTCTTCAAACCAGCCGGTAATGGAATGATCGCCCACGCCATCATGGTTCTGGTCAAGAATCCATTTGCCCGTTGCGGGAACAACGATTTTGCCAAGACTGAAGATGTCATCGCCGGCTTTTGCCGCGGTGTTGTTGTAGATCTTCGCCCCAGAAGGAAGCGTGAGGGAACCCGTGGCGCCGTTATAGATTCCGCCGCCGTTGCCCTTCTCGTAGTTCTGGAGGATGGAAAGGCCAACGCCTTCTTCGATAAGCAAATCAGCGTAGTTTTCCAAACCATTTCCGCCATTGTTGTTGATTTCAACAACGGCGCCCTTTGCGATGAAGTTTTCCTTAGCGTTCTTCGTAATGCGCAAACCGCCACCGGAAGAAGCGCTGGCCTTGGTCTTATTCCCGTTTGCCTTCAGGATGGAAGCACCGTCAACGTTCAAGGAGTTGCCAACGGTGATGCCATACATACCGTTGCCCGTGCACGTAACTGTAGAGCCCTTAACGAACAGCTTGCCAGCGGAAAGGCCGTGGTATCCGTTGTCCTTGAAGGAAACCTCCGAACCGTTTGCTATGTCGAAATGCGATCCGTTGGAGCCGTTGGCCCTGTTGTTGGTCACGGTCAGCTCACTTGCGTCCACCTTAACGAAAAACGTGCCTGCAATGCCGGAACGATTATGGTCGAGCACAACCTTGGAGCCACCGGTCACATTAAGGTTGTAGCCACCATCGCCACCGTCCCACTCCAGCGCGTCCTGCGGGTAGTTGGAAACAACCAAGGTGGACCCATTGGTAACGTTTAGCTTGTTGTTCGAGGTGAAGTAGATTGCATGGGTGTTCGAAGCCGTGCCTGTTCCATCCAGGCTCATAGCCGTGTTGTCCAAGGTCAGCGAACCGTCTTTGCTTGCGCAGATAGCCATCCACTTCTATTCGGCATAAGGCGTTGAACCAATACCCATCATGGAAACTATGGCGTCCTTGAATGTGAGGGCATGACCGAAAATTGCGATGCCGTCTTTTTCGAAAGTGATCGTGTTGCCGGCGCCGTTAATAGTAAGGTCGCCCTTCATGCTGATGCCCTGGGTTGTTGCGTTCGCCACAAGAACGATGGTATCGCCCGACTTCGCAGCGGCGATGGCCTCATCGAGCGTCGCATAGGACTGCTCGCCAATTTTCGCCACAACGCCAGCAGCGGGAGCGGCGGCGCCTTCAGCGGAAGAGGCAGAAGCGGCTGGGTCGGGGGCATTGCCCGTTGCCGGGGTTGCAGCGTCAGGCGAAGTGCCGCCTTCTGATGCTGCCGTGGTTGCAGATGAGCCGCTGCCCGTTGCGGGAGCCGCGGCAGAAGCAGTGCCTTCACCAACAGAGGCGGAGCCGGATTCGCCGGCACCAGGAGCGCTCGCTTCACTGGCGCTCGATTTAGCTGGGGCAGATCCAGGCAGATTCTGGCTCTCAACGCCAGAAGCGCTTTCGGCAGAACTGGCAGCCGCCTTCCCTTCCGCCTGCGATGCGGCATTAACGGAGCTGGAAGAAGCGCCTTCCCCAGGCTGCATAGCAGCTTCGATGGCAGCGGGAGAGTCCGAACCGGATGCGAGTTCATCGGCATACGCCGTAGATACCGCACCTGGCACAATGGTAAGGCCGACGGAAAGAACAAGCCCGGCTACAACAACATAACGACGGAGCGTGCGTGAATTGGAGGAACATGCCTCAGATGGATACTTTTTCATTTTATGGCCCCCTTAGCTTATGCCCAGATGGGGCCTAAACGACTTTTGCCCCATCTGAAAATCAGCTTCACGGCAAAACGCCGTAATATGTTGCGCAACACAGTGACCTGCACTTTCGGAGCCAATAAGTGCGGTTCGCATATACGAACCCCGTAATAACGGTGGGCACCGCGCAGCAAGGGCGGCTTGATTTTGCCCCCCCTGCTGGCAACACGCTATGCGTGGGATGGCACGGTTTCGACAAGGCCGGCTTGCGCCTTCGCCGACAGCTTTTGGAATGCTGGCGCATGGCTTATGCGCTTTGATCGGGTTGCGCAAAGCATTGGGCAATGGGGCTGGAGTGTTGTTTGAGGTGAAGCCGAAAGAACAGCTGGCAAACCGTCCAATTACCTGCGATTATAGTGAGCGCGTAGTCCCGAACGCACGGAAGGCGCTCAGGGAAGCATCAAAGACACTCGAGACAAAAACCGAAGAGCAATGCAGGAAAGGGGGCTTCCCATGGAGGAAGAAAACGAATACACCGGAATGACCGCAGGTGAAATGCAGAGATTCCTTGATGTGGAGGCAGAACAGGGAGCAAGCGAGCTCGAGGCCTATCGGAAGCTGATGAGAATCTTAGAGGTCGAGTTCCCAAGCAAGGAATAATGCGGCGCTTGATTAAAGGCGCTTAGGCCCGGGTGGGAAACCGGGGCCTAAGCGCCTTTCTTATGAGGTCTCGACCGCATGCCTCGACGGCCATAGCCCGACGCGTAAATCATCTTCTCCTGGATCCGCCTGCCGTATTGTTGTACGAACTGGTGGCGTTGAACGCTTCTCTCGGAGAGTATACCAACGGCAACGAGGGCAGGCGCCGCACAGCACGCCATCGACGGGCAAGGCCAAGTAATCACGCCAGAAGAACCAAGCAGGGGCTTCAAAAAAATAAAGTATTCCGAAAAGGCGTTCGGCCTGATCATGAGACAGGCAGCCAACAACACCCCACAGGCAAAAAAGAAAGAGAGCATCCAAACGGGAGCAAAGTACTACTATTGCTTACAGGGAATGTCTTGGCTGCATAAAAATGCGCGCCGACTATCAGAATCACGGGGGTTCGTCGGCGCGCTATAAAGGAGAGAAGCTGCAATTTGGTACATTGCAAATCTTGGGAGCTAGGCGCTTTCCTCGAGCGAGTCGCTGTCGTCGGCGCAGATGACAGCGCCTCGCTCAATCATTGCGTCAATTTCTTTCGTGGAAGCGCCTACCCACGAAAGAACGCTTCGAGTCGACTCTCCGAGCAGCGCCGGTTCACGTGCCTCGGAAAGGTCTGATCGCATATCTCCTATGACATGCGGCGTGTTGGTCTGCAAAGCGGTTCCAAATCGGGGGAAATCAACGTAGTTGATTGTTTGAGGGTTCGTTTCAACAGCAAGATCGATAGCCTCGCTCTTATTAAGACACGGAGCGATAGCGTATGTCTTATCCTCCAGCCAGGTGATCCATTCATCGTATGTCATCGATGCAGCAAAATCGACAACTGCTTGGTACGCAATGGGGTTTTGCTCTGGCGTGTCCTTGAGGGTGTCATACAGATCTGGACGGCCGATATCATCGCAGAACTCATTCCAGAACTTATTCTCATAGAGTCCGAAAGATATCATTCTTCCGTCTTTTGTTCGGTAGACGTTGTAACCGACCGATGGATATTCCCTCATTCCCGAAGTAAGCGTTTTACCGTAGAAGAACCAGCGGCTATCGAGCATCGCATTCCACCAGATAAGCGAATCGTACATCGAAACATCAACATGGGTTCCCTTTGCCTTGTCGCGTGCGATGAGCCCCGTTAATGCACCCTGAATCCCTGCCATAGCAGCAGCAAGATCCGATGGCTGCAGCAGAGCAACGGCACCATTCGTTAGGTCGTAATACCCCGTTTGCGCAACGATATTAATGTCGTGAAGAGCATCAAGACTGCGCGGGTCGTTTTGGCCATATGCCGAAAACGACACGTATACAAGATTGGGGTTGATCTTATGCAAAGTCTCAAAATCAATCTTCAAGCGCTTAGCGACACCGGGACGGTAGTTCTCGACAAGAACATCCGCACGTGCAACCAGTTGATAAAAACGCTCAAGAACCTCTTCGTCTTTCAGGTTGAGAGATATGCTTTCCTTGTTTCTGTCAAGCGCATAATGATAGTAGCTTTCACCATTGACCATAGGCTTTTCTCCACGCATTAAATCGCCAGTCTTGGTGTCTTCCACTTTGATAACTTGAGCCCCCAAGTCTGCAAAGAAAAGGCTCGTATACGCCCCTAATAAATAACGCGATAGATCCAAGACGATCAGATCTTCGAATGGTTTTCGCATAAGGATCTCCTTTAAATGTCTGAATATGGCAATAAGAAACTAAGCACCCCTGTTTTGGCGCTTTGGGCATCCCCGGCTAGCAGGGCTTATTGGCAATGAATTACGGGCTTACGGCTACTGCTTTCGCTGCCTTTTAGCTAGACGTCGCATAAAGAAAACGAGAGCATAGCCAATAACGCCAATGACGATGAGAGTTGCAGTGTCGTATCCGGTTATCAGTCCTCCAGCAAGAATCACGAAGATGCCGGGGCTGAGGATGTTGCACAGAAGATTGAAATCGATCATTTTGCTCATTGCCCTTCCGGGATCCGCTGCGCCCCTTCACCCAACGAGGCACAGCGGATCTTTTCGTACGATATGGATATGACGGGGGATTACTTCCCAGAAAACTGGTGGGCTAAATTACTATGCAGTAATTCCTTCCTTATGCGCTTCGGCGGTAAGTTCAGCGTCGCTCTTGAACCAGGTCTTGCGTCGTGCCTTGTCACCGGCTATCCATGTGTAGCCAAGCAATCCGAAAGTGATGGTCAGGACGATAATGCCGCCGATGAAGAAGCCGTCCCAGCCGAAGGTTTCAGATACGAGCGCCCAGCCAGTTGCCCCGAGTGCGCCAATGCCATTGAAGATCATGATCATCCAAGAGTAGATCTTGTCGAAGTCGCGGCCACCAAATACTTCGCGAACGATGAACGGAAGCATTGCCGTGGAACATGCGTAGGCAAGTCCATAGAAGAGGCCACCGCAGAACATGGGCCAGATGCCTGCTTCGCCAAACAGCTTGGGAAGCCACCACATCATGCATAGACCAATTACGCCGCCAGCGTAGCCAATGATTTGCGCAATCAATACCGATCGAGATTCGATAAAGCCAATCAGGACCTTTCCGCCTCCCTGGCCTGCGCTTGCGAACGCTTCAAGAGTGCCCGAAAGGAGCAGCAGTGCGACCAGGGCTTGGCCTTCCCAGCCTTCGTGGCCAAGGAACTGAACGTAAGTCGCAAAGAGCTGAGACATCGTTGTGATTGTGTTCAGCAGGCCGGCGCCTAGAACAAGGGTCCAGAAGAACGGCATCTTCAACACGTCTTTAGCCGCAAATCCGGGTTCTTGGATTGCTTTTTTGTCTGCTTCTTCTGCCAGTTCAGCTTCCATTGCTGCGGCATCGAGTGGCATACCATAGGGAAGGGTTCCGCACTCCTGAGGGGTGCGCTTAACAAAGATTGCGATAAAGGGAATCGTGCCAATGGCGATTGCGACGCCGAATACCATGTAAAGGGTTCTCCAGCCTTGAAGGTCGGGGCCAAGTACGAACTGACCAATGATGTTCCAAACAACACCACCAACGCCAGTCATTGCGAACACGATGCCAGTAACGGTGCCGTAATTGGTGTGGAACCAACGGCTCAGGATGCCTGCAGTCATGGTGAACTCAACGCATACAAGGCCAAGTCCGATAATGAAGCCCGCTACCCAGTAGCACCAAATCGCAGGGTATACACAGAATCCCATGTAGGGGATAACTACCATCAGGGCTGCTACAACGCATACTGTTTTAGCGTTGAACTTGTCGAACAGTTTTGCCATTGGGGCAGCTCCGATGCACTGGCCCAAATAAACGAACGTGATGTATAGCGAGACTTGTGATGTCTGAACGCCGAAGTGTTGCGATACTGGCCTGTAACATAGGCCTGCTGCCGTAAACACAATGCCAACAGCGGTTAGCAATGTTAGCGCCATGGTTACCACAACGCCAACGTGGCGGACCGTAAGGCCCTGTCGGGCAATTTTTTCGGTTGCCATTTCTTCCTCCTCCTTGTGTTGTTGTTATGTCCATGACCGAGCGAGTGCAAAAGCCTTGCGACTCATCCCCCATTGCAATCGCCCGGCCATTAAGACCAAGTGAATTAGACCCTCTTCGATCTAGGACCAAAGCTCGGCTCAAATACCGAATCGGGCAGATCAGGACCGTGATAGCAAGTGACAGCTTCCCCATCGAGCTTTCGAATATCTTCTTCGGAGTAACCGTAGTCGCCCATCACAGCAGCCGTGTCATAACCGACCGGCCTGCTTTTGCGTAGAATCGGGTCTCCCATGCTGTCGAGCCTTATCGGCGAGGTAGGTATAACCTTTTCCCCAAATGCGTCATAGTTGATTTTTCTCAAGATGTCGCTTGCGTATACTTCCTCGTCGTTCAAAATGTCCTGCGGCAAATACAGCTTTTCGTAGGGAATTTCATTCGCTTTGAAAATCTCTTCCCACTCAGCCCATGTCTTGGTGAGAAATTGATTCTCAAGGATGCGAACCACTTCCGAGTTCTTGCCCGATCCGTTATTGATCTCAGCTGCCTTGTTGTATCGTTCGTCGCCAACAAGGTCGTCGAGACCAATGGTTCTCATGGTGTGGTCGTAGAAGATGTCGTAGCTGCCATAGCAGATAATGAACCAAACCCCATCTTTGCTTTGATAGGTGTTGTTGGTAGGACAGGTAACGTTGTAGCGCGACTTGGGCCACTTATCACCAAATTGGGTGGAGCCCAGCATCATCTGCATAGGCCAAAGGGCGCAGTGGTGCAGGGTTACCGTAACCTTGTCCCCTTCTCCCGTTCGGTCCTTGCGCGCTAACGCAGCAAGCAGCCCAGCGGTTAAAGCAAGGGAGGCATTCCAATCCCCCATTGCCGCCGGCCAGTTGATAGGCTGATACCCCTCCCCCGCCTGAGGAAGACAGGCAAACCAGCCACCGCGAGCGGCATAAGCCGTTGCATCGAAGCCCTTCGTGTTCTTATCGGGTCCATATTCGCCATAGCCACGCATTTGACCCCAAACCAAATGCGGATGATCTCTGTGGATGCTCTCCCAATCCAGGCCCAACTTCGAAAGGGCCTTATCCCTGAAGCTCGTAACCATAATGTCGGCATCGTCGAGCATTTTATGTATGAGCTTCGAACCCTCTTCGCTTTTGAGATTGATGCTTACAAAGGTTTTGTTCATTGACGCGTAATCGAACGCGGGATCATCCACGTCTGTTTTGCGCATGCCAAATCCTGGTCCGTTTGTTCGATATTCGTCCCCAGAAGCTGGCTCTATCTTGTAGATAGTTGCGCCCATTTCCCCAAGAATCCTCGGACATGCCGGTGCCGCAACATAACTAGTAAGTTCAACAACCTTTATTCCCTCTAGTCCCCTCATCGATTCCTCCTTAACCCAGAGCCTATTTCGGCCGAACGTCAACAGGCGTTGTTCTCGTGTTAAGCAAACCGATCTCATACCGAATGAGCGCACGAATTGTTTCCTTGAAGCGCTATCCTTCTAGGGGTGGCTTTGGTTCAGTTTCTGTGCCACACGATCGGGGGGATCATGAATCTTGATCATTTGAATTACTTCAAAACACTTGTTGAGCTTCGGAGCAGAAGCGCAACCGCTGAGAAGCTCTCAATAACTCCTTCGACCCTGTCTCTGGCGCTAGGAAAGCTCGAGCAAGAAGTAGGCGTTACCCTGATTAAGAAAAAGAGAGGTGAGGTTGAGCTTACTAGCGAGGGCGAATCGTTCTACGAATACGTGGACACTTCACTTCGTTTTCTGAACAACGGATTAAAGATGCTGCACGAAAAGCAGGGTAGTTCTCAACGCGAGATAGTTATCGGCACCGTCTTTTCGGTGCAAAGTAAAGATTGGTCTCGCATTATCAACTTATTTCGCACCCGCACCCACGGCAATGTTCTGGTCAAGGTGGATCAATCCACAACCCCTTCCCTCATCGAAAAGATAAAACGAGGAACGGTAGACGTTGCCTTTGCCGGAACCATGGGTGATGATCCCGATGTTAGGTTTAATCCATGCTGGGCCCAAGAAGCCGTTCTTGTAGTGAACCGCTTGCATCCGTTTGCTTCTCGCAAGGAAATATCGCTTGAAGAACTAGCTGATCATTACCTTATCTCCTACAGCCTAACGGGCCCGATCGGCGCCGAACTAACCAACTTGATCAAATCTTACGACCTGACAATAGACTGCCTCTATTCTGATGAAATCACTTTGGCATCTATGGTTGTTGGCAACCCCGACATCATGGCGATTGCCTGCCACTCTTGGGTCTTGGACTCGTACGATCAAGATCTCACACTGATTAAAATCTCAGAAGCCCCCCGAAACTTTCATCAGATGTATCTTTGTTCGAACGCCAGAATCGAGCAATCCAAAACGGTCAAGACATTCATTGACACCGCATTGGAGTATTGCTCGAGTTTGCCGTAATCCTGACTTGCGCATCATTCGGTATGGAGATCTCAATGTGCTATGCGCTTCGGTTCTCTATGAAGTGCATAGCTAATTTTTAGAACGTGTTATTTAAAAACAAAAGCGATGCTTTTTGTAGCTCTAACCCCAAGTTGAGTTTTCTCAAATTAACAAGCATAAGAGCGCTAATATTCGGACAGATTATTAATTTTAGCGGAATCTATTGCGATACCTAATCGTCTTTCATCCGTAGAGCCATCCACTCATTACAGTTCGAGGTAAGCCGCCGATAGGCTTCGGTAGCGAGCATTCGGCGCATTGCCTACGATACGGGCAAGCTCCGAAGGGCCGCCGACGATGCCATAGCGGCCCTGCTCGAGCGCGATGAAACCTACCAATGCCTGCGCGAGCATGCCCCGAGGAGCCGACCAAATCGGAGAATCTGGTTGACTAAACTATAGGGACCCCCTACCCCCCCAC
>ERZ1035025.780-NODE-780-length-19119-cov-11.020930_pt1 | contig 19119 bp, 32 predicted proteins | sample MGYA00520619_ERZ1035025 | MGnify/ENA primary metagenome ERZ1035025 (study PRJEB33766, sample SAMN09781742) | gut metagenome | biome: gut microbiome | host: Homo sapiens | place: Madagascar | study: EMG produced TPA metagenomics assembly of the PRJNA485056 data...
TCATCGGCATCCAGATGAGCAGCGCCTATGTGGGCAATCTGGTCATGCCGCCGCTATTCGGCGTGCTTGCCAACAACATCACCCCGGCACTGTTCCCCTTCTATCTGCTGGTCGTTCTGATGCTGATGGCGCTGATGCACCGGCAGCTGGTGCGCAAAACGGCGCACACCTGAAAGGGTCCAGCCTGCTAAAGTTAAAGGGACTGCCGTACCTCATTTGGTGCGGCAGTCCCTTTGCTATTTATTCAGTTATTTGTAAAGAACTGCGTTCAGAACTTATTGAGCATCTTTTTCAGCTTTGCCAGTTCCTCTGCATCGCGGGTATCATCCAGCAGGGTGAGGGCATCGTTGAAATAGTTGCGGTCCAGATAAGAGTGGGTGGCATTGGCGTGGGCAGCCATAGCCTCCAGCACGGCATAACCGGAGCGCACCAGCGGGTGGGTGGCAGGCACGCTGCCGCCCTCGGCCACCAGCGCAAACTTGCTTTCAGCCATATCCTCCAGCAGGGCGCTGTAAGCGTTGTTGGGGTCGGTGCCGTGGTTCTGCAGACCCTGATACAGCAGCTGTGCCACAAAACCCAGCGTAGAAGCCGTATACCAGTTACCATTGAACTTATTGGGGTTCGCGGCCTTATCGGTGACCGGGGAGTTGATCTTGTTGGTCAGGTACACCACCACCAGATTCTCCACGGGGTCGATCATGGTCAACGTACCGGTCCAGCCCTGATGGCCAATGGTATTGGAGGGTGCCTGCGTACCGAAATACCAGCAGCGCTGGTTGTCACCCTCACGCCACCAGCCCAGACCCCAGTTGGCAGCGTCCTCCTTCTTGGGTGCGGTAAAGGCGTCCATCACGTTGCGGGAGAAGTAGCGGTTCTCGCCGTAGCCGCCGGTGAGCATGACAGAGGCCAGTTTTGCCAACTCGGTAGCGTTGGAGAACAGGCCCGCATGGCCGGAAATACCGCCCATCGCGTAGTAGCACTTCTCGTCGTGCACCTGGCCCTGAATGGTGGCGGTGCGCACGCCGGTGAAGGAGATGGCACCATCACGGGTGTTGCCGTTCAGCTCGGTAGCGGCGCAATCGTTGGCGGCAAAGCCGTTCAGCAGGGGGTTGTAGGTGGTATGGGTCAGACCCATGGGATCCCAGAAGGTCTCCTTCAGGAAGGCGTCCAAACCCTTGCCGGTGATGGCTTCAATGGCGAAGGCCAGCAGCATATAATCCACGTCGGAGTAAACGGTCTTGGTACCCGGCTTATACATCAGCGGGGTCTTGAAGATGGACTTGAGGGTCGCGGCGCGGGTTGCAGCGCTGCCGTCCCAACCGGAGAAGAGCACATTGGTGGCACCGGGAACGGTCTTTTGAGAGCACTGGTCAAAGGAATCGTTGTGGTACTGGGGGTCTGCAGGGAAGCCTGCCTGATGGCGCAGGATATCGCGCAGGGTCAGTTCTGCTTTCCACTGCTTGTTGACCTTCAGGCCCGGGTTCTCGTAGCCGTTGTAGGTAATGTCGATGGTGTCCTCCACAAAGGCGCTGCCCAGCAGGTCTACCAAACGGCTGTCCAAATTGGCCTTGCCCTGCGTGACGAGGTACTGTAATGCGTAGTTTGCAGTGTACATCTTGGTGTTGGAGGCCAGATCGTACAGGGTACCGTTGGTCACAGCCGGGCTGTCGGTCTTGGGGGTGCCGTCCGGATTATAGGAGTTCACCTTGCCCCATGCGTTCTGATACACCAGCTTGCCGTTTTTCACAATGGCCATCTGTGCGCTGGGGAAGCCGTTGTTCACATCTGCCTGAATGATCTGCTCCAGCAGTTCCAGTGCATCGCGGTCGATGCCCACGTCCTGCAGGCTGCCCTCCTGCACGGTGGGGTAGCCCACCCGCACGGTCACCTTTTTGCCGCGGGGACGGATGCCGCCCACCTGAATGGTGTTGCGGCCGTTGATGGTCTGGCCGGAAATATCCACGTTCCACACGCCGCCTGCCGCCATGGCAGCGGTGTTGATCTGGCGGTTATTGACGAACAGGTTAAAGCCGGTCACGCCCGCCTCGGGCTCCACGCACAGCGTTCCCTGCCCTGCGTAGCCCACAAAGGTGTACATGTGGTTCATGGCCAGCGTATCGTCGGTGTAGCCCTTCCAGTTGGGGAACACCGGCTCGCCCTGCCAGCCGCCGCTCACGCTGCCGCGGCTGGTCACCTTGACCGAGGCCGCCTTTTTAGGGACGAGGTTCAGGGAGTTGGTATCCTCCGCTGCGGCGGCTGCGGGCTCGGCAGCAGAGGCTGCCCCGGCGGTGCACACGTTGAGCGCCATCATGCCCAGACCGGCAACGCTGCCCTTCAGGAACGTTTTACGGGAAAATTTGGTTGACATGGTAAGGTCCTCCCATTCTTTTTGCCGCAATGCGACAATATGCCTGTATTCGTGCTTTTTTGTCCCGCAGCAGCGGGACTGCCTTGTGCCCCGAATTGTACGCGAGATAAAACAAAATGTCAATCATGTTTTCATCTTGTGGCACAAAGTTTTGTGTTTCTCAGTTTTTCGCCTATTTTGGCACATTGTTTTACGCTTTGTTTCAAATTTTCATGCGTTTTGTATACAACCAGCCGCAAAAATGCGTAAAAAAAGCCGCCGCACAAACCCTTGTGCAGCGGCTTTGGTTCATAATTTTTCTTACAAGATGCGGGCACTGATGGCGTTTGCCACCTGAAACAGGTCCTTCTGCCCAATAAAGCCAAACTTGGCCTCGTGACCGTCCGCAAAGCAGACCGTCAGCTGGGACGCCTGCAACGGGTCGCCAAAGCCCGCCGTCTGGATGCCGTAGTGCAGCACTTTGCGGTAGGGCAGCACAAAAAGCTGCTGCCGCGTGCCCGTGACCCCCTGCATATCCACCATGATGATGCGGTGGCTGGTAAACACCACCTGATCGCGCACCGTCTTGTACGCGCCCACGATCTGCTCGCCCTCCAGCAGCAGGGCGTTGACATTTTTGCAGATATCCTTCTCCTGCAGGCGCATGAGATTCTCCATCGGTTTATCGCGGAATTCCATAGCAGCGTTCCCCTTTCAGCGTTTTGATGGCTCTATTGTAGCATTTCCGCCGCCGGTTGGCAAGATGGCTGTGCAGCGCAAGGCAAAAAGAAAAGACCTAAACCATTCAAGGTTCAGGTCTTGTGGAGCGGGTAATGGGAATCGAACAACGATTTCTCTCCATGAATCTGCAAAAGCACAACCTTTATTCTCGAAACATCATAAAAAACCAGAAAAGCGCTTGCCATAACAGGCAAGCGCTTTCTTCGTTCTAGGATATTTTTCTGGGTCAAAAAATGGGTCAACTGGGTGGTCATCCGTGGGCCTTGTTAATGGCCGCAGTCGTGGCCTCTGCCAGCTCTTCCCGCTGGCCCTTTATCTCATGCCGGTACACGCCGAAGGTGTCCATGTTCTTGCTGTGGCCCACCAGCATCTTCAGCTGGCCGTCCGTCAAGGCTCCGGCCTCCATGCTGACAAAGGTGTGCCGCATCTCGTAGAGCGTGACAGCTGGCGTGATTCCGTTCGATGCCTGATACTTCTCCCACCGGCGCTTGAGAGAGCGCTGGCAAGGAATCTGGAATAGGGGCGTGTTATAGTTTAGCTCAACACCGCTGTCTTTGAGGAGCTGCACCTGTGCCTCGTATGCTTCCCGCGCCTGCTGGCACATATCAAATGACCGGATGCTGTTTTCGTTCTTGCCGGTCGTTTCTTCCTCGTGCGTGTTGATGCTGCGGCGAAGGTTGACCGTGTTGCCCTTGATGTCGCCATGCCAGAGACCGACCAGCTCTCCGGGTCGGACACCGGTAGACACGGCGAAACGGTAGGCGTAAATGTAGTCATCGAAAACACGTTTTGAGTACAGCAGCCGCGTATCAACCGAAAAGAGAACACGCAACCCGGACGGCTGAAGAATCTTCTTCTCTCCCATGCGGGCATTTTTCGGGATTGTCAGCTCCGGATTGAGCGTGGTGTATCGGTTCTTCCTGCACCACTTCAAGAAGCTGTTGGCCGTGGAACGGATGGTCATAAGCGTTTTGCGGCTCAATGGCTTGTTGAGAGAGCTGCGCTGCCGCTCTTTCTTTAAGCAGCGCTTTTTGAACGACATATCAATCGCCTTTTGCAAATCGCCCTCGGTCAGTTCTTCAATGCGCAGGTTCCCGATGACTGGCAGAAGATAATAGTCGCCGTATTTTGTGCACTGTTCCAGATAGGACGTGCCGCTGGTGAGGGCAAGGTCTTGCAGCCATTCCGCATAGAGGACAGAGACCTTTTTCCTTCCGTCCCGGATGCTGTCGTCTAGCCACGCGTCAGCCTTCGCGTTCGCTTCCCGCTGCCCAGTGCGGCCCGGCGTGGAGCTGTAGAAGCTCTTCATCACGCCGTTCTTCTGAACCCTGATTCGCCAGCGGTTCGTGCACTCTTGCCACTCGGCGGTGTTCGTTCGCTTCTTCAATGAAACACGCCTCCCCTCATATCCTTATAAAAGTAGTAGGCTCGCCGGACGTATTCCTCTGTGGTGTCGAGTTCTTCCGCAATCTCGCAAGCGTCCATGCCGCGCTTCAGCATCGCCAGCAGCGTCTCTTCCGGTATCGCGTGAAGTATGTACCATCGGTCAGCCCTGACCTCGTGGCGCTCTCGCAGATCATAGGGCGTGAGCCGGGTATAAAACCCACCGTATACGCAATGCCCTATCTCATGCCCCAGCCGGGCAGCCTCTTCGGCTCTGGTGAAACGCCGGGTGCTGTCCATTCCGATGCAGCAGTGGCCGTTCACTTCCATGCTCATGCTGCCAGTGTTTGGCAGCGGAAAATTGTAAATGTCGATGCCGTTTTCATTTGCCGTGTCATAAAGTTCATTTAGGCTGTCCATTCGCATCTCGCTCCTTTACGAAACGAGCGAAGCTCTTGACCTCTTCAAATTGAGCGTCGGTCACGTCCCCGCCCCCAAAGAGTGCAAATTTGATATCGTCATCTGTTACCTCGCGGCTGTCTGCTGCGGGGCTTTTTTCATTTTCGGGCTGAATAGCCGGTGCTGCCGGGTCATCTGTTTCGCCAAATAGGTATTCACTAGTCGTTTCTAGCTCCTTTGCACAGAAATTGACGAAAGCTCTTGGCGGTTCTGTGTTTCGCTTCTCGAACATCCGGATATAGTTATCCGCGTGTCCGGAAGCCTGACACAGAGCTTTTCTCGTCATTCCGTTTCTTTTTAGAAGAAAATCAAGGCGATCAAACATAAAAGAACCCATGGTACAACCTCCAAACTATCCAACCACTAAATTTTTTTGAAAAAAATAGCTGAGAGCTATTTACAAACTAGCTAAAAACTAGTATAATAGCTATGCAAAGAAAAATTAGATACTAGCTAAATAATAACATCTAAGAATCCAGAAATCAATAACAAAGAGGTAAAAAACATGAAGTTCATCTCCATCAACGCAAAGTTCACCGCAGCCGTCAACAGCTATCTGGCACAGGGCTACATCATCAACACTGCTTCGATGGCTGGCAGTCAGGGCGAGGTCGCTCACATTGACCTGACCAACGGTAAGCAGATTGTCCGCGTCCTGCTGGACCGCTTCACCGAGTGGGAAGATTACAACCAGCTGGGAGGTCTGAAGCTCGTGGTCGGCATCGCCACCGATAACGTCAAGCCCAACGATGACGAGCGCCACAACATCATCTGGAACAACCGGCTGGAAGTCATCTCCTGCGAGAAGTTCTACGAGTTGAGCAGCAACCGCGATGATTCCGCATTCTATGGAACGCGAGAGGAAGCCACCGCAGCCAACAAAAAGCGCTTTGAGCGCTACTGCCGCCGCGATTGCCGCATCAAGAAGCACCTTCCCGAAAAGGCTTCTCCGCTGGTCAAGGAATTCGTTCGCCGGAAGTTCGGTCTGAAGCGTGTTGTGGTGAGCAGCATCCAGATCACCAAGCAGAACAGCGTATATACCGTTATCTACAACAATCACAGCGCACAGCTGCACTGATTCAAAGGAGGATAAGAACATGATGGTCGAGTTCAAGCAAGCACATCTGGAAGCGGAGTACAAGGAAGCGGGCTATGCCCACATCATCGCCAACGGCTATATCTGCCGCTGGCCCAGCAACGAAACGTTTGCAACAGCTCTCGCCTGCGGCGAGGTCGAGTTCTTCATCCCCGGTGGGACGTGGGAGCCGGTCCCCGCGCAGGAGTTCGAGGAGCCTATGCACGAGGAGTATCTGGCACAGGTCAAGTTCGCCTTTGCTCCTACCCGCTGGGCGAACGCAATCTGGCACACTTCCCCCACGGCCAAGCGGTACGCAAAGACGATGGCCGAGGCACAGGAGGCAATCCAGACATTAGAGAACCGCTATCCGAACGACCCGCAGCAGCAGGTCATCGAGAGCCGCATCCGCATTCGGATGGTAACCGACTGGGAAGAAGTCGAGGGCTGAACCGTAACCCGCCTGACGATGGCTGCATGGCAGCAGCCGAAACCACCCGGCAGCCAGCCGGGGAGGTCGCGGGAACCACCGCAATCAACAATCAATTTTCGGAGGTATGAAAAATGTCTGCAAACGTTGAAACGATGTTCTATGTCCGGGAGAAGCCTTGGCACGGTCTGGGGAAGATGGTGCAGGAAGCGCCCACCAGCGCGGAGGCTCTGAAGCTGGCCGGTCTGGACTGGACGGTCGAGGCCCGTGATATGTGGCTGAACGGCGGTTACGAGCCGATTCCCGGCTACAAGGCCAATGTCCGCAGCTCGGACAACAAGGTTCTGGGCGTGGTCAGCAACAAGTACCGCATCGTCCAGAACGCAGAGGCTTTCGCGTTCACGGATGCGCTGATCGGCGGCGATGTCCACTATGAGACCGCTGGCAGCTTGCTGGACGGAAAGAAGATTTGGCTGCTGGCAAAGCTGCCCGATTCCGAAATCTGCGGGGACAAGACCGAAACCTATATGTGCTTCTCCAACACGCATGACGGCTCCGGCGCTGTCCGTGTCTGTATGACCCCGGTTCGCGTGGTCTGCAACAACACGTTGAACCTCGCGCTGGACACTGCGCAGCGGGCATGGAGCGTCCGTCATGTGGGCGATATCAACACCAAGCTGGTAGAGGCCCGGCAGTGCTTGGACATGGCCAACAAGTACATGGACGAACTTGCAACCCGCGCCGACCAGATGGCAAACACCACGGTCAGCGATGCCCGGCTGCGGGAGATTCTGGACGGCCTGTTCCCGGAAGCTGACGATATGACCGACCGCCAGAAGCGTCATGTGCAGGACATGAAGGACGGTTACATGGTCTGCATGATGGCTCCGGACCTCTTGAAGTTCCGCAATACCGCATGGGGCGCGGTGAATGCAATGAGCGATTTCGTCACCCACAGCGCCCCGCACCGCAACACGAAGGACTATCAGGCGAACAACTGGAACAACGTCATGAACGGCCACTGGCTGATGGATGCTATGGCAAAGGCCGTTTCTCGGTAAATATGAGGGCTGTGCTATCTGGCCTTACGGGCATTTTAGGAGGGCTGAACCTATGTTTGACGTAAACGGAAACACCTTGCAGGCTGCCTATTCGCTGCTGCGCACCTTGGAGAGTATCACCGTTTCCCCGGAGAAGAAAGCCACTGCGAAAGCTGCAATCGTGACCCTGAAGCGGGAAATCCGGGCCTATACCAACCGCCCGGCATCGGATAGCTGCATCATCAAGGAATATGGCATTGACGGCTATGTTGAGCTGTATCGCTTCCCGGACAGCCTTGATGATGCCAGCAAGGACGAGGCCGAGAGCTACTTCGACTCTCACCGGCGTGAATATTACACCCCCAGCGCCTACGATTGCACCGGACAGCGGTTCACGAACTGGTGCAAGATATTTCGCCGACATGGTCACTGGTTCGCCTATCATTCCATCGGCTTTGACGTTTGAAGGGAGATGAAATAATGAGGAAGCGCGTTATCCCGGCAAACCCGCCGAGAGGCAGCTACAAAAACATTCCGTATTTTGCCCTTCGCGGGTGGTTTCATGTCTGCGGGTATCAAGATCAGGAGGTCGCGCAGGCAATCGGAATCAGCCCAAGCACCCTTTCCACCAAGATGCAGGGTCACTCCGCATGGAGCAGCCAAGAGATTGAAGCCATCTGCGAACTTCTGGAAATCCAGCAGAAGGACATCGGGAAGTTCTTCTTCCCACAGGCAGAGCAGCAGAAAGGAGCATGAAGATGAACAGCGGAGCACCCAGTACGGCCAAGGAGCCGAACGCTCTTGTTGACCTGAAGGGCAAGCTGGAAGAAGAAAAGGCCCGCCATGCCCACATGATTGCAGTCAACAAGTATTTCCGAGAACGCGGAACGGTCAATGGCTGCGAGGGCGTTGGTAGCTGCGAAAAGGCCATGATTGAGGGACGGCTGAAAATGGGAGACCATTCGCCGTTCCTGCCGTGGCAGTTCAGCAGCTCCAAAGACCGCATTCGCCGGTTGCAAGCCCGCATCAGGGACGCAGAAGTGGCAATTGCAGCCGGTTCGCAACCGGTCAAGGTCGATGGGCTGCCCGGCGTTGCCTACTACGAGAACGGCGCTCTCATGCGGGTACAGCTTATCTTTGAGGACAATCCCGGCCCGGAGGTGCGCGGTATCCTCAAAGGAAACGCTTTCCGATGGTCGTATTCGCAGCGGGCATGGCAGCGCATCCTCAATGAGAATGGCAAGCGAGCGGCCCGCGCAGCGCTGGAAGAAATCAAAATCCTTCAGGGAGGACAAAACAATGAATGAAGAAGCCATCAACGTGAACCTTTACGGCAGCGGTTCAAGGGACTGCCGTCTGCGGGCAGAGTATATTTTCTGCGACCGGGCGAATGAATGTTCTGCATACAAACAAGGAACCTGCTTTGCTGTGACGGTGCCCCTTTCGAGGCATTGTATGGTCGGGAGCGTGAGCCGGGTTGACGGAGGCACGAAGCGTTCCAAGATGTACAACAAGGTTCGGGAAACAGCAAAAGCACACCCGAATTACTCTGTCCTGAATTTCCCCTTTAATGAAAAACTCGTCAGAATCGGGAATGACGCGCTTGTTGTGCTGCGGCATTTCTGCCTGAAGCTCAACGAAAACGGAAAACTGATTTACGACGGCCTCAGCTTCGGGATGAAAGAGATGACCTACATCCCGGAGAAGTATTTCACGGCAGAAAACATCTTGACAATCTGCAATGCGCATCCCCATACGATTTTTGGCTATGGAGAGGTCGGAGAATATCAGGCCGATGAAATTCCGTTCTTTCTTCTGCGGCTCCGTACCCTATTCCCGGAACTGTACGCAGCGGTGGTTGAAGCTGACCCTAAGCAGGGCGAAAAGACCCCGAATTTTGTTGGAAAGCGGGCGAAGCTGCTCACGCTCAAAACGAACTGTGAGTATCACTCCAAGAACTACGGGACGTTCTTCTTTGATGGCAAGTATGCCATTTTCGACGATTACCGCACATCGTTCAGACCTTTCGACGGCGGAAGAATGACCGCCAAAATTGAGGTTACCGAGGATTCCGTTATAGAAATCAGCGACAATGCGCAGGTAACGAAAGACACGATTCTTGTATAGGGAGACACTCTCATGAATGACAAAGAACGTCAGAGCACAGCTGACATGGAGGAAGCCCGCGCAAAGCTTCTTGAATGCTTCCCCGGCAGCTTCATCAACGACCGGGAGGAATTTATTGCCCACCTGCGCACGAACCAGTATTTCATTCTGCGGGACTGCAAGACAGTTGAAGCAGTCGAGGCAAAGGTGCTGGAATACCTTTCGCGACCTGCGTTCAAAACGCAGCCGTATTCGCAGGAGTGGAGGAACCGGAGGTTCCACGAGTTTATGCTGGCCGGGGTCAATGCTTTTCTGGACACAGATTTTTCCGAAGAAGATATGGAGCTGATTTACACCTATATGGGCAGTGGCATCAAGCGCGACCTGACGCGGGCTTTTATCGACCACGACATGAGCATGAAGTGGCTTAAAAATTGGATTTCCGAAAACTGAAAGGAGTGTTTACCATGAACGGAATGGTTTATCGCGGCGAAATCTATTACGTGCTGCCGGAGGGCAACGAGGTCGGCTGCGAGCAGCGCAGCGGGCGGCCCGGTATCGTCGTCAGCAACAACCTGAATAACAAGAACGCCGCCACGGTCGAGGTGGTCTACTTGACCACCAAAGAGAAGAAGCAGCTGATTACGCACGTCTTTATTGACAGCGCACAGCGCCCATCTACCGCAATCTGTGAGCAGATTACCACCGTGGACAAGACCCGCCTGAACGACTATTACGGCAAGCTGACGCAGGGCGAAATGGAAGCGGTGGAAGTCGCCATAATGGCCAGCCTCGGCCTCGACAACTACTTGTCCAAGCCTCAGCCCGTTCCGGTCGTGGCTGCTGCACCCGCTCCCGCTGCTGTCCCGGCGGCACCTGCAAAGTCCTCTGAGGGGGGGGCGTTCGCACGAGGATACCGAATTCATCAAGGTCTGTGTGCAGCGTGACACCTACAAAGAACTGTGCATGGAATTGATTTCCAGAAAGTGAGGAATGAAGATGGCAAATTTTGATTTGAAGCCCTGTCCGTTCTGCGGAAAATCCGCAAGGATTCGCAACTTCGGCGAACGGTACCGCGTGGTATGCTCCAGCTGTGGAGCTAGAGGAGAAGCCGTCTGCATAAAGCGGTGGCACTCCACGAAGTACATTGCCCAGAATCAAGCTGCTGCGCTTTGGAATTCTCGTTCCGCTGCGCGGGCTGCAACGATTTCCGAGATGGAACCCCTGAAAGATCGCGATGCCGCGCTTGAAGAACTGTGGGCAAAGTTTGCAGACGTTCCGATGAACCCCGAAACGGAAAAGCTGGAAGCTGCATTCCTGCACTTCCCTGCCGGAACGAACCGGATGGAGGTCTGGCGCTGGTTTGACGACCGGCACAGCAAGGGCGTTTTGTTTCTTCTGTACGGCGTTCAGGCCGATGGCCGCCGCTGCGAAGCTGTCTGGGGCACTCAGAATCAGAACGACATCGAGGATGTGCAGTCGTACATCGAGCAGTTCTCTGACGCAGACCTCCAGAGCAAATACCACGTTGACCGCGACACTATCTGCAAGCTGATTCCGGCTGCGGCTGCCAAAATGCGGAAGTTTATCGACAACGACGATTCTTGGACGTTCCACCGCGATTCCGCTATCGAAAGAACTGTCAAAGATTACCTGAAGGGAGAGATTCAGTTATGAAAAATCGGATTGCCTGTTTCATTGTGGCTACGCTGCTGCTGGCCCTGACGCTCTGGGCTACGGCCTGCGGCTCCACATCTGCTGAGGCCGGAACTGCCGACCATCCCTGTTACCACGTCACCGTCTATTCCCCAGAAATTGAAAAGGTCGGATATGCCGGAACGCGATCTCCGAAGTATACCATCACCGTGGATGACTTCAACGAGCTGCTGCCTGACCCGAAGTTATCTGCTGAGCGTGAGTATCAGCTGCTCCGCATCCCTCTGGAAGATGACCGTTTCGAGCTGGTGTCCACATCGCTGGTGGAAATCGAGTATTACTGAGGGGAGGGCTGGAAAATATGAGAATCCGTTCGTTGATTTATCGGGACCATGCGAAGAATGAACCCGGTTCCGCCATCGTCGAGTTGACCGGCGAGGAAATCGTTACCCTGAACAACATCATCAGGAAAGCCACAAAGGAGCAAGAGGGCAAATCTGCATCTCTGGAGATGGCGAAATCCTCAATCTTACTGAACGCTCTTGTGCAGCATGGTGGCCTTGACAGCGTGGATATCCTGGCTCTCAGCGAGGTAGACGAGCGGCTCCACCGACATCAAGGAGGCGAAGAAAATGCCCAACAATAAAGCAGTTCTGTTGAGCATCAAGCCGGTATGGTGCAGCAAGATCGTCCTGAAAGAAAAGACTGTGGAGGTGCGCAAGACGAAGCCGGAGGGCGTGAAGACTCCATTTAAGTGCTACATCTACTGTACGAAAGAGCGGTCAAAGATGGGCTGGCTGCGAATTGTCCCCGGCAAAGGCTGGCAGCGGTTGGATGGTACGGTCATTGGCGAGTTCGTCTGCGACAAGATTTGGGAGCTTGCACCGATATGCCGCGCCCCGGATGATGTCGAAGAAATGGCTTGCATGGACCGAGACCGCATTGTCCGCTACCTGAGCAAGTGCCGCGGATGGGCGTGGCATATATCCGGCTTGAAGATTTATGACAAGCCCCTGCCCCTGAGCAATTTCATCCCGAACTGTCTTCACCTTGAGGTTGAGGCTGGATGCCGTGCGTACAGAGAACACGGATGGAGTTGTCCTGACCAACGGTACGACCTCAACCCGGATGGGAGCATCAATATGGCAATATGCCAAAGGAGCGTGAAGCGACCGCCGCAGAGCTGGTGCTATGTGGAAGAGAAGGATATAGTAGATTTGTTATTGTACAGCAACGAATTGGAAAAACAGAGGTAAAAGATGATGTACAACTGCTTAAAATGCCCAGCATGGGAGGTGCGGAACGATGACCAAAGCTGAACTGGAAGCCCTTGCCGAGCGCTACCAAAGCAAAGCCGACCGGGCATTTGAACGGTATCAGGAGACCGGAATCAAGCGCTATGACACCGAGCGCTGCAATGCCGAAGACCTTTCCGATGCCCTGCGCATGGCAGCGAACGCCGCTGATGAGCACGCGGAGCACATCCACATGAGAGCCATGCTGGCCGGTTTCGTAGACCTTGCCCGGCAAGTGCTGGAAGAAGAGCCTATTGTTTCCGGCTCAAAAGAAGAGAAACTGCTGAAAGGGCTTGTCTCCTACGGCAGGATGAACGGAATGTGATGAAAGTATGAAGCAATACTGCCGTTACTGCTGCAACGCATCTCTGATTGACGATGATCTAGCCCACTGCAACGTCAAGGATATTGAGCTTGACCCTCCTGCCCTGAAGCGGTCGAACCGCTGCAAAGACTTCCTGTTCTGCGAGCTGGATGTTCTGACACAAACCCGCATCTACCAGCCGAGGGCCGCAAAGCCCCCAGCTCCCTCCCCGGAGGATTTCGGGCAGCAAACCCTGTTTTGATATGCGAAACCGGTGCGACCGGTATTTTTTTGGCAAACATTTCTAGCTTATGGCTAAAATATTTTTCCAGAAATAGCGATAAGCTATTTACAAACTAGTCAAAAGCTAGTATAATAACAAGCGTAGAGAATGACACCCCACAAAACAGGAGAAAAAGAAAATGAAAATCGAAATCAACGCCCACGACCTCAGCAAGTTGCTGATTGCCTGCACCGCCATTTACCGCGAGAACCCGGAGAACCGCAGCGAGTACAAGCGCATTCACGACGAACTGGCCCGGCAGCGGGACGAGCAGAAGGAGGTCTGAGGTATGTTTGACCTGCGTGAGCATAAGGGCCTCATTCACAGCTTGGTCGCTGAGGCCAACCAGAACGACCCCAACTGGGAGTGGTCGGTCAGACACCTCAGCAAGAACGTGGCCTGCATCTTCTGGGGTTACCTTGAATACTGCGATGAAGCGGAGTTGTCGTTTTCAATCAAGCTCGGCGAAGCCGATGGCAGATGCTGGGTTGAGGCTCGTAACCAGCACGGTTGGATACTTGAAAGTGAGATTGTAGCCGACAGGAACCTTCCGTTCCTGAACTGCCCGATTGACAAGGCCATCGAGAAGATGGTTCGCTGCATCGTCAATACCGCTCACAACTGCTACTGAGAGGATACATACCATGAAGAACTTTAACGAGCTGCCCGCATCCATCCAGAACGAGATCAAGAACTTGCTGAAGGTCTACGACAAGTGCTTTGTTACCTACGAGAACGCCGCCTATCATGCCTCTCCGTCCGTTGCTCTCACCAAGAGCTATGCAGCGGACCATGAGGTGGTTGGCACCTACACCGCAAAGGAAGTTTTTACCTCCGAAGAGCAGATCATCAATTACGTTGAATCTTTCCACGAGTTCCCTGTCCAGTACAAAGGCAAGCGCGACTACCGCTGGCTGAACAGCCTTGCATGGGGCAGCAAGGTCAAGATGGAGAACGGAAACCTTTTGAACGCATAACTAACCCGCCTGATGATGGCTGCCCGGCAGCAGCCGAAACACCCGAAAGGGTGTCGCGGGAGCCTACCGCAGAAAGGAGGCACAGAACGTGTCTGAATATTACAGCACCAAACAGGCAGCGGAAGCGCTCGGCGTATGCCGTCAAAGAGTGCTTCAGATGAGGCGAGAAGGCAAGCTGACCGCCTACTCGCACGGCGAGAAGGGCAGCAAGAGCAAGTTCTTCTTCAAGGTCGAGGATGTGGAGTTTTACAAGCTCCACAAGAACGATGCCAAGCCGCTGCCCCCACTGCGCCCGGTCGGCGCAGAGAAGGACAGCGCGTAAGATATCAAGATGGGAGGACGTGAAAAATGCGTAAGGTTGTGAAATTAGCGACTGCTGCGCTGGCTCTGGTCGGTGCATGGAAGGTCGCAAGCTGGATGTGCGAAGGAACTGCGTGGCTGCTGGTCAATCGCGGATTCTGGGAACCGCAGGCGGCTGCTGAATCAGCGCCGTGGATTCTGTTCGCGCTTGCAGCGGGGCTGGCAATGTCTTTGTACGGAATGTATGAGGACAGCCAGCGGTACAAGCGCAGCAGCCCTTATGGCCGCGTTCAGCACAGCGAGCGCCGCAACGACAACAGCAGAAAGGCGGGCTAAGGCATGAACCCGATGTACGACCTTGCGCTGGACGGCTACGGCCCGCCGCTGGAACCGCCTGAAGGGTACTACTTCATGACGAACGCCCAGATGGCCGAACAGGCCGAGCGGGAATCCACAGAACAGGAGGATGAACAGTATGGAGAATGAATTGACCGTCCGGGTAGAGCGCCCGGCTATTCCGGCCATGATCTGGAACAAGGACGAGGTCCAGCAGAACCTTGACGAGATGTTGGAGGCCTACAAAGGTCGGGTCTACACCTCGGAGAGCATCAAGAGAGCCAAAGAGGACCGGGCAAAGGTCAACGGCTGGGACAAGCAGCTGGGCGCAGCTGTCACGGCAGCGAAGAAACTCTACATGAAGCCTCTGGAAGATTTCCAGCAGAGCATCAAAGAGATGCAGGGCCAGTGTAAAGAGATTTCCGGCGCGATTGACGCACAGGTCAAGGCGGTGGAGAACGCTGAGAAGGAAGAAAAGGCTTCCACGCTGAAGCTGATCTACCGGGACAACATCGGCGAGTTGGAGACCCTTATTCCGTTTGAGCGCCTGTTAGACAGCCATTGGCTGAACAAGACGTTCGACCTGTCCGAAGCGAAAAAAGCACTGTGCCAGTCCATCGAGAACATCCGCAGCGATCTGGATTTCATCCGGGAGACCTGCGGGGAGGATGTGGAGCCGTGCACCACGGAATACCTCCGCAACTTGAGTACCAACGAGGCCGTCCGCGAGCATAACCGCCGCGAGAAGTCCCGGCAGGCGCAGAGGGAGGCAGAGGCCGCGAGAGAGGCAGCAGAGCGGGCGCGGGCCGCTGCTCCAGTAATTATTCCCCAGACCGCCGAAGAACGCGAGATGAAAGCGAGAGCCGCCGCAGCTACGCAGGCCAGCGCATTCATCACGGCAGATGGCCGTCTGGATGTGGAAGCAATGCAGATGATGGCTGCTGAACAGGCTGTTCCGGCCCGCAAGCGCTATTATTTCTGGGTCGAGTTCACACCGGAAGATATCACATGGTTCCGCAACGCTGCCAAGGAACGCGGGTTCTGTTTTGGCAGCAGCAAATAATTTTCAACATTCTAGGAGGTAACAAAAATGGGTTTCACTTCACGCGCTGGCGCTGCTGCGCCGAATACCACCGTCACCACCACGCAGGGCCGTCCCTTTGCTGCACAGGTCAAGCAGACCGAGGCGATGCAGCCGGTCGCGGAATCTAATCCGGTCGAGATCGAGAGCATGGACGGCCAGCATCTGACCGTCACCTTTGACGATGTGCGGAACTTCATCTGCAAGGATGCAACTTTCGCAGAGTGCCGCATCTTCTTGGAGACCTGCAAGCAGTACCACCTCAACCCCTTTACCAAAGAAGCCTATCTTATCCACTACGACAACAAGAACGGAGATACCGCTTCCACCATCGTGCTGGGAAAGACCTGTTACATGAAGATGGCCGAGCGTCATCCGCAGTATGACGGCTTCGAGGCTGGCGTTGTTGTTCTTGACAACGAGATGGGCGAGCTTTACCACCGCGAAGGCTGCATCGTCTATGATGGTGAAACACTGCTGGGCGGCTGGGCAAAAGTATACCGCAAAGATCGCAGCCGCCCTTTTTTCGGAGAAGTCAAGTTCTCCGAGTACGACACCAAAAAGTCGCTCTGGGTGGCGAAGCCTGCGACTATGATTCGCAAGGTGGCTCTGAATCAATCTCTGCGCGAAGCATTCCCGGCCACGTTTGGCAACCTTTACGATGAGAGCGAGGTCCCGGTAGCTGCAGAAGCAGCCTACCGTGAGGTCGAGAACGAGCAGCCCGAAATCGGTGCCATGCAGCCCCGCAAGCTGAAGCCGAAGAAGGAGCAGCCCGAACCGCTGGCGGTCGAGACCACCGACACCAACGATGATCCGTTTGGCGGTGATAGCGAATGATTATTCAGACAAAGACCGGGACGAAGATCACCGGAACCCTCTCTCGCGACCCTAGTCTAAAGGAAACGAAGACCGGAAAGCCATTCCTCAGCTTGAGCGTCAAGGCTCATAGTACAAAAGATGCCTCCGGCAACCGGAGCAATATGTTTGTCGAGTGCTGTATTTGGAGCGATCTCGACAAGTGGGACGGCCTCCTGCAGAAGGGCGATTTTGTCGAGATTTGCGGCGGCGAGCTGAAAAGCAATACCGGCGCGAACGGTACAACCTACTGGAACCTGCAAAACGTCGAGGGCGTTGTCGTTGGCGGGCTTGTTGCTGCCCGGTGGGTGCAGCAGGGCATCGACATTATGCAGCAGTTCTGCGACCAGCCCGGACAGCCCCAGACGGACGGCTTCGAGCCGGTAGACGGTGAAACGCCCTTTGACACAGGCTCTGAGCCGCCGCAGAACACTTCCACGCCCTCACCGGATAAACAACCCACCCCGGCGGCAGCGCCCGACTACAACGGCGATGACCGCCCGATTTCGGACACGGACGACTTGCCGTTCTGATTCACCGTTGAGAGAAAGGAGGTGAGCAAATGGCAATTTTTCGTTGCGTTTCGCCGAACTTTTGGTCAGACCCGAAGGTGGACGATGACTTCACACCGGAAGATAAATACTTCTATCTCTACCTTCTCACTAATCCGCATACCACTTTGAGCGGATGCTATGAGCTGGGCAAGCGGCAAGCGAGCAGAGAGCTTGGATATAACGAAGAGACTGTGGACCGCCTTATCCATCGGATGGAAACGGTTCACAACGTTATCCGCTATGACAAGGCAACGAAAGAGATATTACTGCTTAACTGGCATAAATACAACTGGTCAAAATCGCCCAAATGCCTGAAGGGCGTTGAGTATTCGTTGCAAAACATAAAGAGCGATGCGTTCAGAAAATACTGTGCAGATACCCTATCTATACAGTATCGGTACAGTATAGATACAACTGTATCTGTAACTGCTACTGTAACTGAACCTATTACTGAAACTGTTATCTATCCTAATAGAGATAGCTTAAATAACAGTAAAGAGAAAGAACCGGCAGTTGATGCAGACCTCGCCCGGATTATTCAGCGGTACGAGGAAGTTGCGGGCGGCTTTCCGCGTTCAGCGCTGGAAAAGCTGCAAAGCTGGCGGGAGATTTTCAGCACGGAGATGATTCTGCTGGCAATCGACCGAGCCGTTGAGGCGAACAAGCGCTATTGGGCCTACATAAACGGAATCCTTACCAACTGGCAGCGCGAAGGTGTTCGGACGCCGGGCGATGCAGAGGCCAGCGATGAAAACCACAAGCGCCAGCAGGCCCGGCCCGGCAGATCGCCCCGGCAGCCCGCAGAGAGCGTAGATGACCAGCTGACCCGCGTTCTCGCAAATATGGACAGAAAGAGAGGTTTTGAAGGATGACCAAAGAAGAAGCCGCACAGCTGATTCGGATGAACTTCACGCTGTACAAGCTGGGAAGCAAGCCGCTGACGGACGAGGAAATGGAAACCACACTGGATGTCTGGACATATCAGTTCCGGGATTATCCCGGCGATGTGGTCAAGCGGGCGTTTCTGGCTGCGAACCGCGTCTGTGTCTATCCCATCACGGTGGCCGATATCTACAAGCAGCTTTCCCAGTGCATCAACCCCGAAGCAGAGTGGGACGCGCTGGCCGATGCAGCCCGCAAGGCGCAGAAATACATGAGCTGGAAAAGATTCCCGATGGTGATCGACATTGACGAGAAGGGCGGGCCTATCCGTAGCGATGGCACGGAAGAGCTGCAAGTGCTGTACGACAACCTCCCCCCGGCGGCCAAAACTTACGCAGGGAGCGTGAGCGGCCTGAAGGAGCTGGCCATGACCCCGGACCTGACCTATCGCCGGGTGGAATTCCTGAAGCAGTCGCGGGAGGACATTACGACCGCGCCGATGGAAGCCGCTCGTCTGCGCGGTGGCCCGGAACCGGCGAGACTGGAGGCTGCCAATGCCTAAGTTCAAGGTGTCCGTTGAATGTCATACACCCGGCAGGGATGAAATCCACTGCCTGAAGCTGGAGGCCGACGACGAGGGCGACGCAGCGATTCAGGGCATCTACCACGCCCGCGACCGCTGGCCAGATGCTTGGACTATCACGGTCCGCAAAATCCGCAAGGTGGAGGTGGCCCACTGCAATGGACGTTGAACAGCTTTCATTCTTCACCATGCTGGCCCCGGCGCTGCCCGCTGTGGCGGTCTGCTGTATGGACGGCGACCGGGCGGACGCTGCACCCGCCGAAAGCTGGATGAAGCGCCTTGTCCCCGGCGGCGAGTACGTTGTGCAGGTGGCAGGCCGTCCTCTGGTGCTCAGACCGGCAGAGAGCACGGCAGATGCCGTTCCGGCCGGTCACAGCTATTATCATTACACCATAGGCGAGCGCCTGTTCTCAGGCGTTTTTGTGGGGAGAT
>ERZ1035025.790-NODE-790-length-18959-cov-19.445303_pt1 | contig 18959 bp, 18 predicted proteins | sample MGYA00520619_ERZ1035025 | MGnify/ENA primary metagenome ERZ1035025 (study PRJEB33766, sample SAMN09781742) | gut metagenome | biome: gut microbiome | host: Homo sapiens | place: Madagascar | study: EMG produced TPA metagenomics assembly of the PRJNA485056 data...
ATATGATAGCTTCAAATAATCTTAAAGAAACAGCTTATGAACATGTAAAAAAAATGATATTAAATAATGAGCTGGAAGAAGGCTGTGTATATTCAGAAAGAAAAATATGCTCTGATATAGGTGTATCGCGTACACCTTTTCACTCTGCGCTTCAGCAGCTTGAATCCGAAGGATATATAGATATTCTGCCTAGCCGTGGCTTTGCCTTGCATCAGATGAGCGAACAGGATATTGAGGAGACCTTCGAGATACGTTCTGCAATCGAATTTTTCTGCATATACACCTTGACCGAGGATTATAAGAATAACGTTCAAAAAAGCAGGGAAACCATTGATGAGCTTGAGTTTTTATTAGAGAAGCAGAAAAAAATTTTTGATACTACTGCGGATATAAAGGAATTTGTGAAATATGATTTCAAATTTCATGAGACTATCGTCGCCTACAATAAAAATGCAACCTTTAATGCAATATATAAAACTCATACTTATAAAATTCAGAATCTTGCTTGCAAATCCTTAGCCCACGAAGGTCGAATGAAAAATACCATTGAAGAGCATCAGGCTATATTATCTGCTGTTATGCGTGACGACAGTGCCGATTTGTGCGAGATAACAATGCGTCACTTCAATACACCAAAATACATCAATCTGCAGGATATATAATTAACTTTGGATATAATTTTTACAATAAAAGCGGTTTCAGGACGAAATGTCTTGAAACCGCTTTTAAAAAGTCAAAGCACCTCTTTTAGCACTTCCTCAATCTCGCTCTTTGCTGCCTTGACAGAGCCCTGCACCATAACCGGCTTACCGCCGCCTCTGGCGCCCAGCTTATTTCTCAGTGCTGCGGCAACTGTATTGCAGTCTGCATTCCTACTTCCGATAATAAAGCTATAGCCATCCTCATCATTTCCTGTAAAAAATGCACTAAAGCCACTATATTTCTCCACAAGGCCATTGACGCAATTTCTTGCTGTATTCGTATCAACGCCGTCCTCAAATAATACTGCATTGTCCGTATCAGCAGGAAGCTCTGCTACCTTATAATCCAAAAGCGCTGACTTTGCAGTGCCAAGCTCTGACTTAAGTGACTGGTTTACTGCCTTAAGCTTTGTGACGTTATCCACAATAGCCTCCTGATTTGTGGTAAATATCCCCATGAGCTCTGAGATGATGTCGCACTTTTGTCTGAAAGCCTCCAGTGCCCTGAAACCACAAAGGATGCTGATTCTGACGCCTCCTTTATAATTCTGATAATTCATAACCTTAAGCATGCCAATCTCGCCGGTGCGCTTCACATGCGGCGCACAGCATGCACACACATCATAGCCCGGCACTGTCACTATTCTGACCTGTCCTTCAATCTCGATTTTGCTTCTGTACTCCAGCTGCGCAAGCTCATCCCTTGACGGATATGTCACCTCTATCGGAATGTTTTTTGAAATGGCTACATTTACCTCATTCTCCACCTCTGCTATATCCTCCGGTGAAATCACTCCACTGAAATCCATTGTCACTACAGAATCACTCAGATGAAAGCCCACATTCTCAAATCCAAACCTGCTATGGACGATTCCTGAAAAAATGTGCTCTCCACTGTGCTGCTGCATATTGTAAAAACGATGCTGCCAGTCTATTTTGCCATGTACGTGGACGCCTGCTGCAAGCTCAGCTTTCTCAGAAACGCACTCCATACCTGTAATCTGTCCATCAGCATTCTTTTCTGTCTGAGCCTCTTCTTTGCCCATTGTGCAGCAATCACCTGCGGAAATATCCACCGTATGAGTAATGACTCCATTCTTAATCTGCACATCAACGACCCTGTAGCCACCAAGTATTCCCATGTCCGGGCTCTGTCCACCCTCCTCCGGGAAAAATAAAGTCTGATTTAATATTATATCAAAATGCTTATCATCTGCCTTGTTCGGCTCGCAGGATATAATATCTGCCTCAAACTCTATGGCATATGCATCCCTGTCGTATAGTTTAATTGTTTCTGTCATACTCATACTGCTTGTTCCTCTCGCTCTATATTCTTATGCATTATTGCTATGTCCTATTATAGCGCATTAATAATTCATATGAAACCCCTAAATCTGGTTTCCCACAATCCTGTAGTATGCTCTCGAAGTAATCCTGAAAACAATATAGTATATGACCATAAACACCAAAAGCGTAGCAGTCATGCAGATTACAATTAACTTAACATCCGTAAGATTGCACATGACAAGCAGTCTGCGAAGTAGAGGAAATGCTGCTGCAAGATGACACGCAGCAAGTATAATCGGCAGGAAAAATACCATGCGCACCTGTGAAGTAATGGATTTCTTCACCTCGTCATTGCTCATGCCTACCTTCTCCATAATCTCATAGCGTGCTTTGTCATCATAGCCCTCTGAAATCTGCTTATAGAAAATAATCATCACAGTAACCATAAGAAACATAGTTCCAAGGAATATTCCGATAAAAAACAGGCCACCATACAATACATAAATCTGTTCTCTGTTTGCATCACGGCTTTCCACATAGAAGCCTGACACATCTGATTTTACACTATTTTCCTCAAAATGCTTATCCAGGGCCTTTGCCACAGCAAGCTTATCCTCACTGCTGCCATACAGATTATAATCAATTTCATTGTTGAGCATAGTCGGCACACTACCCTCTCCCAGCGAGCTGTTCAGGTTAAATATCTCTGCAAGTGTTGCCTTGCTGTCTACCACTACATAGTACACACCACTATACATAGAGGACATATAGCTGTCTTTACTTACAGCAGTTTTTTCTGACGCAGCCACTTTAAATTCATTGCCCAACAGATTAATTATATCGCCATTAAACTTTTCTGTTCCATAAACAGCCACCGAGCCGGTATCAAGCTGTGGGATTTTTTTATTCAGTCTCTCTTTAAAGCCGGTCTCCATCTTATCAATTTCATCTCCTGTGACAAAATACAACATGGAAATATCGTTATCGAAACTTAACACCGGCTTAAACTCTGTCCCCTCTCTAAACACTGTCCAGCTAAAATAAGTGTAGCTTTTGCTGTCCTTAACATTACAAGCAGAGTCAGCTATTATTTTATCCGAATCTGCAGCAGCTTCTTTAAGTGCATCATCCAGATTCACATCAGCCGGCACTTCCTTATACCAGCTATATACACTGATATCCGAAGGATATCTCTGCTTAAGTTCTCCCTCCATGCCCGCATACATACTCACGGTTGTGGAAACAACAACCAGCACCATTGTGGAAAGCACGCATATACTCGCTAGTCCGCCCGCATTCTGCTTCATTCTGTAAATCATCCCTGAAACCGCCGCAAAATGCTTTTTATTATAGTAAAACTTCTTGTTTTTCCTGAGTGCCTTAAGTATCACAATGCTTCCTGAAATAAATAAAAGATATGTTCCGATGATGACAAGCAGCACTGCGACAAAGAACAGTGAAAGTACCTGAAGAGGGCTCTTTGTGGTAATCGCGATATAATATCCCCCGGCAAGACAGCCTAGTCCGATTATAGCGATAAGCCATTTGCTCTTCGGCTCTTTCTCACCGACATTGCCACCGCGAAGCAACTCTATCGGATTAGCAAGCTTCACCTGCATGAGGTTATAGATGAGAGTAAGAAAATACAGCACTCCAAAAATAAGTATTGTATTTACGACAGCGCCAGTAGATACAGCGAAATCAATTTGTGCTTTAATATTTATAATCCTATAAAGAAACATAATCATCAGCTTAGAAAATAAAATCCCGGCTATAATTCCAGATACTATTGCTGCGAGTGCTACGGTAAGTGTCTCAATTATCAAAACTCTCGCGATATGACGTTTTTCCATGCCAAGAATATTGTATATTCCTACCTCTTTCTTGCGCCTTTTGATGATAAAGCTGTTTGTATAAAACAGAAATATATATGAAAAAACCGCTATTGTTCCGCATCCAAGCCCCATTATCGACGCCAGTGCATCCGCGCCCGGCACCTTGCCAAGTCCCTTTGAGTTGTTTAAAAACATCATCACATAAAACATGGCTATCATGACCATTCCCGATATAATGTAAGGCATATAGAGCGTCTTATTATTTTTTATATTTGTAAATGCCAGCCTGCTATATATTTTATTCATGCTTCTCACCACCTGTCGTAATCAGCATAAGTGCATCCTGAATCTTCACATAAAGCTCGTCATTTGTAAGATTGCCACGATAAATCTGATGAAACACCTGACCGTCTTTTATGAAAAGCACCCTGTTGGCATGACTTGCAGCCTTTGTGCTGTGTGTCACCATGAGAATGGTCTGTCCTTCCTCGTTTATCCTGTTGAACAGCCTAAGCAGACTGTCTGTTGCCTTTGAATCCAGTGCTCCTGTGGGCTCATCAGCCAAAATTAATTCAGGATTTGTTATTATCGCGCGTGCCACTGCTGCCCTTTGCTTCTGTCCTCCTGACACCTCGTATGGATATTTATTAAGCAGCTTTTCAATTCCAAGAAGCGAAGCTATAGGTGCAAGCCTTTTTTCCATATCCCTATAATCCACACCTGACAGCACAAGCGGTAAAAAGATATTGTCCTTCAGTGAAAAATTGTCAAGCAGATTAAAATCCTGAAATACGAAGCCCAGATGCTCACGTCTGAAGGCAGATATCTCCTTTTCCTTCAATGAGACAAGGTTCTTTCCATTTAAGAGTACCTCTCCCGCTGTCGGCTTATCAAGTGCCGCGAGAATATTTAAAAGTGTCGTCTTTCCTGAGCCGGACTCTCCCATGATTGCAACATACTCACCTTCCTCTACAGAGAAATTGATGTTTTTCAATGCCTGTACCTGATTTCCACCAAATCTTGTGGTATATATTTTTTTGAGGTTACTTACTTCTAAGATTGCCATTTCAATGCTCCTTTACGATGATTTCAAAATGTTATTTAAACTTCTATTTTTGTTACATTTATTTTATATATGACATAACTGTTCAGTACCTTCACAGTTGTGGGCTGCAGCCGCTTCATATCATTATAATAACAAAAGGCCGGAATATATGCTATCGAATCAGCTTACATTTCGACCTCATATCTTACATTTTTGTAAGAAATTAATTTGTAGTTGACAAATAACCTTACATGTATTATTGTATTAATCAAATAATACAGTAGTACAAAAGCAGGTGAAATGATGGAATGGAATTTTAACAACGAAACGCCCATATACCTACAGATCATAGACCGGTTCAAGATGGATATTGCAAACGGCAGCCTAAAGCCAGGTAACAAAGTGCCATCCGTAAGAGAGCTGGCATTGTCAGCCGGTGTAAATCCAAACACCATGCAAAAGGCTCTATCTGAGCTTGAGCGTGACGGGTATCTGGAGTCGAGACGTACCTCAGGCAGATTTGTCGCAGACATGGGAAATCAGGCTGACTCACTAAAAAATGATCTGGCACATAAGCTGTGCAGTGAGTTTTGTGAAGGGATGTCAAAGGTTGGTTTTACACCTGAACAGTCCCTGATGGTATATGAAAATTATCTTAAAAGTTTAAAAAAGGAGTGATGTAAATGGCAGAACGTATTGAAATCAAAAATCTAAGCAAAAACTATAAGAGCCATAAAGTTATCGAAAATATGAATGTGACTTTTCCCGGTGGAAAGATTATCGGCATCCTCGGCCCTAACGGCAGCGGTAAAAGCACACTGATAAAGATGCTTGCCGGAGTATTGCAGCCAAACAAGGGGCAGATACTGATAGACGGTGAGCCTGTCGGAGTAAAGAGCAAGGCTATGGTATCATATCTTCCTGAGCGGACATATCTTAATCCTTCAAAAAAGGTAAGTGATATCATTGCATTTTTCAAGGATTTCTATGCTGATTTCTCACCTGAGCGTGCAAATGCCATGCTTGAGAAATTCGGAGTTGATCCACAGGCAAAGATCAAAAGTCTCTCTAAAGGTATGCGTGAAAAAGTACAGATTGTGCTTGTAATGAGCAGGAATGCAAAGCTTTATCTGCTCGATGAACCTATGGGCGGTGTTGATCCTGCCGCAAGAGACTATATTTTACGCACAATAATCGAAAACTATAATGAAGATTCAACAATTCTTATCACAACTCATCTAATAAGTGATATAGAAAAAGTACTCGATGATGTGGTATTTATCAGAGATGGCGGTATTTTCCTAAACGATTCCGTAGACAATATCCGCACTAATTACAAGAAAAGTGTTGATGAGCTTTTCAGGGAGGTGTTCGCATGCTGTTAAAATTAATTAAATATGATTTCAGGGAACAATTCAAGGAACATATCGGACTTTATGCACTGGTGTTTGTGTCAGCCCTGACAGAAATAATTTTGGATAGCTTTGAATTTGATCTTGTATCAGTATTTTTCTGGGCACTGCATAGCCTGTCAGTAATCGCCATGCTGATCTGCAGCTTAGTGATCATAGTTATTTACTTCAGACGCAATCTGTTAAAAGATGAAGGCTACCTCATGAATACGCTGCCTGTCGAGCCATGGAAGCTGTATGTGTCAAAATTTCTGACAGCTTTTGTACTTTTTATACTCGATCTGATAGTTGCTGTTTTAACATTTTCTATAATGAACCATGGCTTTGAATGGATTAAAGATATTATAGGAAGTATGTCTGATGAGTTTGCCAATGCCGGATTTACAATGAGTCCTGTTGTAATGTTTGGCAGTATTGCAGTAATATCCCTGCTCTACACGATCTCTATGCTGTTTTTCAGCCTTACTACCGGCTACAGGGCAAATGGAAGCAAAGATGCTAACTCTGTGTTTACTTTCATCATCCTGTATGTAATCGGTCAGGTCGCAAATATTATAGTGATGATTTTTACATTTTTTATTCCGCTGTCATCAAAGGGATCTATCACTTACATTTTAAATGTATTAAACCCACAGGAGGTTGCAGGTCTTATGAACAGAGCAGTCATCGGTGCACTTGCCGTATCGCTGCTTCTCACTGTGGTGTATGTCGCAGGCTCGATATACAATATGACAAAAAAGCTTAATCTGGAGTAGCAAAAAGAGGGGCAAATTACCTTTTGCCCCTCATATCATTATATCCTAATCTCTCGTATCTGCATAATCCAGATCAAACCCTATCCACACCTTAGTTCCTTTTCCAATCTCTGACTCCATGCGGATTGTATGCCCCAGCTTGTCTGCCATCTGCCTGCACAGATAAAGCCCAATTCCTGTAGCCTTCTTATCGGCATGACCATTGTAGCCTGTGTAGCCCTTTTCAAAAACGCGTGGCAGATCCTCGGCTTTGATTCCTATTCCGGTATCCTTTATTGTAATAAAAAACCGGTCTTTTTCCTCTGCAGTTTCTATTGTAACAACCCCCTGCGGTGTATATTTTATGGCATTTGAAAGTATCTGTTCCAGCATAAATGCAAGCCATTTTCCGTCAGTATATACCTCCTGCCCGGTTCCTGAATAATTTATCCCAATATGCCTTCGTATCATAATTTTTGCATATTTTTTAATGGTATCACGTATGACACCATCCACACTGACTTTTTCAAGCACAAAATCATTTTCGGTGCTGCTCACACGCTGATACTGCAAAGCCATACTGACATATTCCTCTATGCGGAACAATTCGTCCTCAAACGAGTCCATGTTATCTGACAGCAGGTACTGACTCTGTTCATCATCACATATAAGCTGTCCAAGCTCCTCCCGCTCTACCTCAAGCAGTAGTTTCATAGCCGATATCGGGGTCTTTATCTGGTGCACCCACATAGAGTAATAATCTCTCATCTGTGATTGTCTGATTGCAGCACTGCTTTCTGACTCACTTCTTGCAATACTTTGATTTTCCAGCAGCCGTTGATAAAGCATCTCCACATCATCTGTTGCTTCCGGAAGCTGTGCCTGTTCCTCAACCGGACGCTTTAAAGCATTGCTTAGAGCTTTTACCTTGCTGCTATATCTGAAAAATCCAACCAAAACTGTTATCAGAAGAAGTATTGCATCAAGCACTGCCGCATACACCACATCCTGTTTGCGAACACCAATCAGGTACATGTAAAGCAAATGGATACATGACATTGTGACTATCATCAGAATCCATATATAGTTTTGTTTTATAAAATTTATCAGATGCGGTTTGTTTTGTATTTTTGCCATTACCTCTCACCCCAGCCTGTACCCAAGCCCCTTTTTTGTGACAATAAAGCTCTCAAGCCCTATAGAATCCAGCTTTTTACGCAGCCTGTTGACATTCACCGAAAGTGTATTCTCGTCCACATATGCATCACTCTCCCACAGCTTTTCCATTAGAAGGCTGCGTGATACAATCCTTTCTTTGTTGTCAAAAAGTGTCTGCAATATTTTGAGCTCATTCTTTGTAAGCTCGAGCCTTTTGTCGTCATAGGTTATGGTGGCATCAGATATATTGAGCATGGCGCCATTATGCTCCAAAACACTGTTGTTTGCGCCAAAATCATAGCAGCGCCTGATGATAGCCTGTATCTTTACGGTCAGCACATCGAGGTCAAACGGCTTTGCTATAAAGTCGTCTGCCCCCATACTGACTGCCATCACTATATTCATATTATCAGCAGCGGATGACAGGAAAACCACAGGAACCTTTGATACCCTTCTGATTTCCGTACACCAGTGATACCCATTGTAAAACGGCAGACCGATATCCATAAGCACAAGCTGCGGATCAAATGATGCAAATTCTGACATTACAGCATCAAATTTCTGCACCACATGCACATCATAATCCCATTTTTCCAAATGTCTTCTGACAAGCTTTGCTATGGTCTCGTCATCCTCAACCAAAAATATTCTATACATTATTTTCCGCTTTCTTCCATGATAATCTCAGCCGCATCGATGATGAGCTGTGATGCCTTCATACGCAGTAAATCCGGCTTGAGCTGTGCCTTTGGAATCACCTGCTTTACAACGTCAACAGGCTGACCATACTTCTGTGAAATAAGCTCATACTGCTCATCCATCTCCTCGTCAGATACAGTGATATTTTCTACTCTGATGATTTCATCGAGAACAGCCTCAAGCTTTGCCTGCTTCTGTGCAACCGGCTTGAGCTCATCCTTTAAGCTGTCCATAGTCTTGCCTGTCATCTGAAGATACTGCTCCATAGCCACACCCTGCTGTGCAAATGATGCCGCCATCTGCTGAAGCTGCATATTTACCGCTGTCTCTACTGCCTGTGGTGGAACAAGGCATGAGCTGCTTTCAAGAATCTGGTCATAGAGCTTTTCTCTTGCCGCATCAGCCTTTCTTGCCTCTACCTGGTACTCAAGATACTCGTTGATATATTTCTTTAAATCCTCCACTGACTGTACCTCAGGGAAATTGAGAGATGCTGCAAACTCATCGTTCAGCTCTGCTTCCTTCTCATTGTAAATCTCGTGCAGCTTAACCTTGAAAACAACCGCTTTGCCTGCAAGCTCCGGCGCATGATACTGCTCAGGGAATGAGAGATTGATGTCTCTGTCCTCACCGATTTCCATGCCTACAAGCTGCTCCTCAAAGCCCGGAATAAAAGAGCCTGAACCGATTCCCAGAGGATATTTCTCAGCCTTTCCGCCCTCAAACGCAACTCCGTCCTTAAAGCCCTCGTAGTCGATTACTGCCGTGTCGCCCATCGCTAACGGGCCTGTTTTCTGCTCTCTGACAGGATTTCCTGAAAGAAGTGTCGCTATCTGTGAATTGACATCCTCCTCTGTATATGCAATATAAGGGATGTTTGCCTTTAATCCTTTGTAATTTCCTAATACGATGTCCATGATTATACCTTTCTTTTATGTGTATTTATATCGGCTTAACGAAGCTGTTATATGCAAATAGTATACACTAGTTACCAAATAAAGCCAATAAAAATTCAACTCTTTCCAGGCTTTTATATATTCTAAATCTTTATGTACTACGACCAATATTACAACTCAATCAGGAAAAGAAATGCCAGTCCATAATAGGTCACAACTGCCACCAGATCATTCACTGTCGTGATAAGAGGGCCTGACGCAACCGCCGGGTCAATCTTTATCTTGTGGAAAAACATCGGAATCACAGTACCCACAAGGCTTGAAATTGCCATTGCCACAAGCAGTGAAACTCCTACACAGCCTGATACCGCAAATGCTCCAAGCCATGTGTAGCCCTTGAACAGATGCACATATATTCCGAGAAATACAAGTGCCATTATTCCAAGCAAGCCACCATTTACAAGGCCTATTCTTACCTCTTTTACTACAAGCAAAAGCTTCTGCTTACCGCTTAGATTCTCATCCATGAGCACTCTGATTGTGACAGCCAGTGACTGTGTTCCTACGTTTCCTGCCATGTCAAGCACCAGCGACTGGAAGCAGATGACTATCGGCAAAGCCGCTACCACATTCTCAAATATTCCGACTACAGAAGACACTATCATTCCAAGGAAAAGCAGGATGATAAGCCATGGCATTCTCTTTTTCATGCTCTCAAGCGTGGTCTCCTTCAGATCCTCCTCTGCGGTCAGTCCGGCGAGCTTTGCATAGTCCTCACCCATCTCATTGTCTACCATCTCTACAATATCATCAGATGTGATGACACCGAGGATATGCTTATCCTTTGAGAGCACCGGAATTGAATCCTCAGCGTAGTCCTTGATTGTGTCGATACAATCATCGATTTTCTCATGGTCTAGCACATATGGATATGAATGGGCTATAATGCTTTCCAGATTCATGCCCTCCCTGGCTGTGATTAAATCCTTTAAATCAATAGCTCCCGCAAAGCATTCATCTGAATCAACCACATATATAGTCATGATATTGTCGTTTTCGCCCGCCTGCCTCACGAGCTGGCTCATTGCCTGCTTCACTGTCAGGCCGCCCGGAATACAGATGTAGTTGGTTGTCATATAGCTGCCGATTTCATCATCGTCATATGACAAAAGCATCCTGACATCCTTTTCCGCTTCCTCATCCAGATGCTCTACTATCTCCTTCTTGTCCTCATCCTCCAGATTTTCAAGCAAATCGACAGCATCATCCGAATCCATCAGCGATACTACCCTGGCAGCCTGCTCCACAGACAGCTCATCAAAATAAGCCTGCGGCTCATCAAGATATGCAAAAATCTCCGCTGTCCGCTGTGTTCCAAGGAGCCTGTAAAGACGTTTGCGCTCCTTCTCGTTCATTCCTGCAAGCATATCAGCAATATCATTCTCATGATAATCTGACAAAACCTCCAGAATTTCCTTATCCGTTTTGTGGCTTCTCAATAAAGCAAGAAGCTCTTCGTATTTCTTTGTATTCATCTCCATTTCTCTCCTTTCTCATTTCCGATAGCATTTTCCACATAAAATAAACATATGTGGCTCTCCAAAATCCCGGGATTTTGAAGCATAAAAATCACTCCATGATAGAAAGGACGAAACCCGTGCACTCAATAAATTTGCGCACGAAAAAAGCACCTAACGGTGCCCTGATATATAAACAAGTATGCATTTATGCACAGCAAAACACAGCACGGCGTAAGCCGATATTCCTTAATATGCCTACACTGTACCTCTAAAAACTGTCCGGTGATGAATCCTTCCACGGACAGAATCCACTATGCCTGCCAATACAATACTCACTTGTATATCAGCACCGATGTTGTTCTTACTTCGCCCAAGACCATCACTACTGTCCATGAAATTCACCTCCATACTTAGATTCTTAATTTCTACAATTAAAGTATTAAATTCGGTATACATCACCGGCCTGCAGATATCTGTCACGTCCGTAAATCCTACCAAACTCTTAACCGTAGAAATTGTATCATCAATATGCACAATTTTCAACCCATTAATTACATCTTAAGAAACACCATACCTATACTTTACAAGAGTAAAGCTGCCCAGCTCATACTTGATGCCGCTGAGATCATCATGGCTGAGGCATAAATTCGTAGACTGATTATACGCATAGCTATTGATTTATACTAAAATTTAAAAATAGAGTAGGAACCTAATCATTAGAGGATGATTAGCCCTACTCTGTTTTTTACGATGAAAAATATTCATAATTATCAACACAAAATCCCAAAATCCCTGCAATTATCGAACAAATCACATAGATTTCCATTAATATCTTGTCAATCTTGCTATCATCATAATGTGGAACCATCCACGTCCCCCATGGGTATCTATAAATTTCATTTTCCAATGGTTTGTACACTTTAATAATTATACACCATAATAATGCTGTAACATCAATAACGAGTCCGCAATAATAAACTATAGGTGCATATGATTCCTTTTGAAAAAAGAATGACAACAATTTTGAAAAGATAAAAAACCACACAAATTGTGTAATTATAGTAAAATAACTTCCCATTCTCCAGTTAATTCCAAATATTACCAATGGAAAAAAAGCAAGAATCAAGCCAAATGTCAATCCTGACGCCATTCCCTTAGTTAGATAAGAATCAGACTCTATGTTCCAAACTGCATACATCAAAACAATAGTAGGTGTCAAGAATGCCAAATAAATATTCCATGCTAGAATTATCTTTTTACTAAATTTATTCTCGTTCATGTTCATATTAGATTATTACATATTTTCTATATAAATATCTGTCCGTATTGCATATCTACCACTAAACGAGTACTGCAAATTCACAAGGACTGCACCTTGAATTAATCCAGTATAATCATATACAAATAAGGGTATTACTGATACACCAATACCTATTAAAGATACACTATTGCATATTGCACTAATAAAAGTGCTCGCCAATATACTCGTAATTGAATTACATATGTTCTTATCATAGTTTTTATAAAAATCTAATTTCTGTAACTGACTTTCCACATAGACTAATGTTTCATCAGTTAATTCTTTATCAGAGTTTGCTGTTGCATACTTTTCCACAATACTATTTTTCACTATGGGAGCAATTGATTCCACAGCTTTCCTTGTCTCATTTGTATCATACAGCAACATACTTATTTGTTGCATTTTATCTTTGATTGTTTGGTCTACAGTGTTAATTGCATTTAATGACTTAACATAATCATAATCTGAATATAAATTCACTCCCAGATTTGCCATCTCAGTTGCCCATTCAGACAGATTAGATGTTCTTAAAAAAGTATCATACGCACTTACATCACTACTAGAAATAATAAATGGAAAATCAGACTCTGTAGGTGTCCTTCCTGGACCATCAATATAATGTGATATGTATAAATATGTTAAATAATTGCCAAAATCAGCTCCATTTGATTTCTTTCCTTCATAAAAATTAGTTTTGTAGTATTGTAAAGCAACCGAGTACATGTTTTCTATTCGTTTTCTTTGTTCTTGATTGGAACCAGGTGCATTTCCACTTTGATTACTATACCTAATTATATTATTATTGTGAACACTATCCTCATTAACAAATTTACCTGAATAAGGAATAGTCTGCATACTTGTTTCTGTATAAAATTCCTCTTCTCTAGGTTTTAGATGAAAGATATCACTAATATCTTGATCTGATAATCCAATATTTTCTAATTGCATAGTAATACTCTCAATTCCATTAAACAAAGTATCAACCTGTTCACTTGTCATTGTGGAACCTGAACTAGCATAAACCGAAGTCGTTTGATTAAAAAAGAATATCATGGATAATACCAATACAATAATAAGTTTAAGTTTTTTCATAATAACTATCTCCTTCCTACAATATTAGCATCTGTTTTTTCTACTGAATATAGCCAATTATAAACTTTTACCCATTATAGCTGTATGCCACAAGTATCATTAGAAAAGCCGAGAACACGTTATAAATGTGTTCCCTGCTCTTTACTTTTACTCTGTCTCTGTCGGATTTTCAGTTTCTGTGCTGTCGTGCTCCACTGCAGGATTCACATATGTATACGCATTCTCAGACTTTCTGAAAATGGTATCACTTGATCCAACCTGGCACACAGTTATCTCATCACCATCACTGATGTCTTCCTTATTGATAGCAAGCACACCTGCTGAGAGATAAGTCGAAGCCACCTTGGAGTCGTTGATATAAACCTTACTCCAGTTGGTAAAGTTGTGACCGTAAATATATACTGTATCACCGGTCGATGAATCAGACACATTTGTGATGTCCACCTTGTCAATTCCCATGACAAGATCTGAAGCAGGATATAAATCTGTGCCGTTGTAGCAGTAGCGCTTTCCATAAAGGATATCGTACTGTAACAGGTCAAGACCATCCTGATATGACGCCTCATCTGTACTGTTCATCTGAGTCTGATGATAGTTCATGATAGTTCCCTCATGGATACCAACAGTGTCTGTAGTATGGGCAAGAAGCTGGTAAGCGTAAAGGTCAGCATCCTCCTTTGGCAACCCCATGTTGTTCCATGTGATGTACTTTGTCTTGTAGATATCACCTGACTTCATATCAGAATCCTGAAGTCCCATTGTAGGAAGGTGATCGCCAAACATAACAACAATGGTGTCCTCATCTCTCTTAGAGAGCTCATCTGTGAGCTCCTTGATGAAACGGTCAGCCTCGTTGAGCTGGTTTACATAATATGTCCAGGCATTTTTCATGCCCTCGTCCTCAACACCTGACACAGTGTATGTAGGATTTTCAATAACAGGCTCCTTTGGATAATCACCATGAGTGCCAACTGTGATGATATAAGTAAAATCAGACTGATCCGGTGTCGCATCAAAGGTCTTCATAGTCTCGCTGACGAGAATATCATCTGTAGGCCAGCTTCCGTTTGGAGTGTACTCTGTGATATTCATGAGCTCCTTGCTTGTAAAGGTATCAAAGCCCATCTTTGAAAATGCATTGGTACGGCTGTAGAAATTACCACCGTTGTTGTGCACTACATGTGTTGCATAGCCAATTTTTGATAAATCTGAGGCAAGGCTCTCGCAATCTGTCTGCTTTAAGATAGTCTTGTATGGATACTCTCCTGTACCGAAATACTGCATGCTAAGCCCTGTAAGCATCTCAAACTCTGTGTTAGCAGTTCCTGCTCCGACTACAGGTACAGTCAGATATCCGCTTGAATAGTTTTTCTCAAGCTCATGGAATGTAGGAATAGGATCCTCATTCACCTGAAGGAAATTAATCTCGTCCGGGTCACAGAATGACTCTAAAAGCACACAGATGATGTTTGGACCACTCTTTCCGTCCACTGTGGTAGTCTGCTTCTGAGAATTGACCTTCTGCTCCACCTCTTCCACATTCTGCTTATTGTAATCCGCCGGCTTTTTCATTCCACGATCCACTACGGTAGATGAGAATGAGTATACAAAGCCATAATCATCATAGCCCTGGGCGATATTTGAATAGTAGCTGGCAACCACATTGGTATTCTGTGCCACATTGGTTGTGACAGGGATTGCAACGAAAAGCAATGCTAAAAATGCCACTGAAACACCTGCATAACGGATTTTTCCTGTATATTTAGGTCCCTTGATAAAAAGTGCCACAAGAAACAGTGCAAATGTACCAAGCCCAAATACAACTATTGTAGCCTGCTGTGCTGTGAAATAGCTGGTATTGTTCATGGCTAAAAGCTCCGGAATACACTTTAAATCAGTATAACCAAACGGTGTGACACGGTTTGAAAGCACACAGCCGTTGATGATTCCGAGGATAGTCCAAAAGCCTGTAATTATTACTCTTGCAAAAGCCCTGCGCCTGAACAGATACACAAGTGAAAATGATACAAACACTAAAAATGAGTTGTACATGAACGCAAGTGTATGTGCATCTACGAACTTACATGCAGAGATAAAGCTCCTGCGCGAGATAATCTCTACTATAAATACGATAGCCATCGCTATGATTGCATGGAATATAAGCGAATATTTATTTAAAAAATCAATTCTGCGATAATATTTTTCTGAATGAATCTTGTCTTTCTTTACAAAGAGCTTTTGTTTAACGACATTCAATACATCAAATATTTTCTTCATCTTTTCCTCCTATTTGCCTTCCTTTTACCTTCTCTTTACTACATGATAATATAGTCAAAAATATGCACAAAAACAAGAGCATTTTTTTATAAAAATTGACGTCAAAATTATTGTTTTTGGGTAAATATTGATAATAAAATTAACTCTTTTTACCTTTTTTGGTTGTTTTCGTAAATTTTGAGTATAAAAACTATTGTTTAATCCGTGGGTAATATGATTATGAAGCCAATGAAACGAAATGTAAATAGGGAAATCGCATATTTAAAGAAAGTTTAATATTTGGCAGTGCAGGCATATATACCGCACCCGGCGGATATATATGCCTGCTTCATAAAGAAATATTGTAACTATATAGATATTGAACAGTTACAAAATATTTAAATGCGCTCAAGTACTTCGGTTGCTTTTGCGAGGTGGTCGTTTTCTATGCTGTAGAAATCTCCCTTATCGGCGATAGCTGCATATGATGTATCGAGCGGCAGCTTGCCAAGTACCGGTACTGAAAGCTCTTTGGCGATCTCGTCTATATGGCTCTCTCCAAAAAGCTTTATCTCCTTGCCGCAGTCAGGGCATTTGAGATAGCTGAAGTTTTCTACCACACCAAGCACTGTGATATGCATTGCCTCTGCCATGTTGTAGGCCTTTTTGACAATCATATTGACAAGCTCCTGCGGTGATGTGACGATTACGATTCCATCTACCGGGAGGGACTGGAATACGGTGAGAGGTACATCTCCTGTTCCCGGTGGCATATCAACGAATAGATAGTCAATATCGCCCCATGCTGTCTCGTTCCAGAACTGTTTTACTACTCCGGCAATGACCGGGCCTCTCCAGATAACCGGATCCTCCTCGTTGTCCATGAGGAGGTTTACTGAGATGAGCTTGATGCCCTCTTTTGTCTCATACGGATGCATCAGGCCGTTTTCATCTCCGAGTATCTGGTCATGTGCGCCAAACATCTTTGGTATTGACGGTCCTGTGATATCGGCATCGAGGATACCTACCTTGTAGCCCTTCTTTGCCATGTTTACCGCCAGTGAGGATGTGACGAATGATTTTCCTACTCCGCCCTTTCCGCTGACAACTCCTATTACATGCTTGATGTTTGAAAATTTATTCTGCTCTACGAGGAAGCTCTGTGGTCCGCCATTATGTGATGGACAACCCTCGCAGCTTGATTTTGTGCAGCTTCCCGCGCTGCTACAGCTACTGTTTTCCGGCATTTTTATCTCCTTTTCCTATGAGAAAGCAATTGTTGTATTTCACAAAATATATTTGTGATTGCGATTACTTCTCATATCATGTGTTTATTTATGTGTTTATCGTTCATATTTCATACGACATCTATATAATGTAGTATAACACGTATGCAGCATTTTTTATGCTTTTTTTCAAAAACACCCCTATTCCCACCTGTTTAATCGTATTTATTTCGTGACTGTTTCCCGGAAATTCAGCCACCTTTTCATGTTTTGTCACTACATATCCGTAATCGTGCTCCGTTTTCCCTTTTTATTATATGGATATTCACGCAGCTTTACAACATAATCAAGATTCACGACCTGCACTCCATTTTTTTTTTCCAACACAATTCCATTATCTGTAACTTCTTTTATTACTCCATCAGCTCTTCCATCCAATAAATTGATATAGACATCTTTTCCTATAAAACGCTCTGCTAATTCTCTCATGATTTTTCCTGCACTCCTTTGACTATTGTTTATTTTGCCTTTTTTCATAATTCTTTTTGCTGCATATCGTTTCCGTCTTTTCCACGGAAGATACAATATTATAATCATCAAAAGCAAATAATAAATGAACCATGTGTTATCCATAGCTTGCCTCCCTACCGCATCAGGCCGCCTTAAAGTACTTTATTGCACTTTATCGCAGCACTGCAATATGCACACTGGCTGACAAGCCATATCAGGCAGACAACAAATGATGGTAAAAATCCTATATCAAACGTCAAAGCACCTATTGCCAGAATAACAGATAGTGCGCAACATACTGAATTGGTCACCTTGAATGCCTCAAAGGCACATCTGCCTATCATGATTTTTTCTGCTTCATCGCAGCTGTCTACCCATTTCTTTTGAAATTTCAGATCATATACCGAAGCAGTTTTCTCCGGATACATTATCTTGGTAATATCAACCGCCTTTTGCTGGATGATTATTCCCTCAGCCAGTATTACCAGAAAGGCCACAATTCCCAGCACATACATGTTAAAATTTTTATCAAGCATTGCAAATCCACCTGAATATGTTGCGCTGATAAGGAAAAATGCACATATCAATACAATGCTGCTTATCATGAGTATCACATTAAGCTTCTTCTCTGCGATGTCGCATATAGATTCATCCTCTCCATCCCATGCCAAAAGCAGCCTTTTTGTCTTTTTATAAACAGGTATGACCACTATCGGTGTGATGACGGCTATAGCAAGCAATATCCAGCTCGAAACATATTTGCTGAAAAATGCTCCCGCGCTTTTCATGCTGCCTGCAAACTGATCAACACCATATTTTGCGGAATAAAATCCAGCAATACCACCCACAATTGCTCCCACGAGTGTAATAAGCAAAAATCCCGGCATAGCCTTGCGGTTTGCTTTTTTAATATCATTTCTCTCCATCTTCATCTTCCTCCTGCAAATAAAATACATCTTCAACTGTAACACCGCACACCTTTGCTATCGTCAGTGCCAGGGTAACTGATGGTGAATAGTCGCCTCTTTCTATAAGGCTGATTGTCTGTCTCGACACACCACACAGCCTGCCCATCTCCTGTTGATTGACATTCAGCGCGGCCCTGCGTTCCTTTAAACGATTCTTCAGTGTCATATAGCGCCTCCGTGTGACAATTATTTTTGTCTGTTTGACAACTTTGTTTGTCATAATGTATTATATTCTTGTCATAAATGATTGTCAAGGAGTTAATTAAGGTGAAATGTAGAGCGAGAGTCTCGTTTGTAACCCAAGAGTCTCTCTTTGTAAA
>ERZ1035025.795-NODE-795-length-18792-cov-24.819822_pt1 | contig 18792 bp, 20 predicted proteins | sample MGYA00520619_ERZ1035025 | MGnify/ENA primary metagenome ERZ1035025 (study PRJEB33766, sample SAMN09781742) | gut metagenome | biome: gut microbiome | host: Homo sapiens | place: Madagascar | study: EMG produced TPA metagenomics assembly of the PRJNA485056 data...
TTGTTACCGGCTTATGGAAAAAGTCTGCAATCCTCATGGCATAAAGCAGGGAAGGTATATGCTGTTTTGCTTCGATATTGGCAATAGTTTTTAAGCTGATGCCGGTTGCAGTGGCAAGTTCCTTCTGTGTGATGCCGAGATCAGCTCTGGCTTCAACAAGTCTGCAGGTAATGGTGTCTGTACCTGTAACAGTGTTTATGTCTATATCCATATCAGTATTCATATATGCGTACCTCCAAAATCAGAATAATTCAGGTCTGTCCTGCTATGATAATTCTATCCGATCAAGTGTCCCAAAAACAGGACTTACGAAAGGACACGACCAAGGTAAAAGAACTTATAAAGGAATATGTCAGAATCTACGGACATAATGAGTGGGGAGTTGCTACCTATGATGGAAACGTAGGACTGATCAATAACTATATTATTCCCACGATCGGAGAGGTGCAGCTGTCTGGGATTAACAACCATTTCATGGAGAAGTATTATACGGATCTTCTGAAAATGCCGGCTGTAAAGAGTTCAAGGAATCCGGATGGGGACAAGCTGATCACAGCTGCGACAGTTCATCAGATACATAAGGTACTAAGGAGCTGTTTCAGGCAGGCGGTAAAGTGGGATATGATGGACAAGAATCCGGCAACGGATGCGACACTGCCGAAGTATAAAGCTGAGGAGCGTGAAATCTGGACTGCGGAAATGCTGATGCAGGCAATCGATGCATGTGAGAATAAATGGCTAAAAGTTGCATTTCATCTGGCATTCGCGGCAACGGTTCGAATAGGAGAACTGCTTGGGCTGACATGGGATTGTGTGGATATATCAGAAGAAGCTATTTCGGAGAACAGGGCATATGTCTTTATTAACAAACAGGTGGAGCGTGTATCAAAGGAAGCTGTCGAGGAGCTGGATTCAAAAGAAGTCATTCTGATCTTTCCATCCCAAAGGAAGAATAATAAGACGGTCAGGGTGCTGAAAACACCAAAGACCGATACCAGTGAGCGCAAAGTTTATATACCGGGATTTGTGGCACAGTGCCTTATTGATATAAAGAAGGAACAGGATGAGGTAAAGGAGGCGCTTGGCAGTGAGTATACCGATTACAACCTGATAATGGCGACTACTTTTGGAATGCCGATCAATGGAAGTTATATTCGGGACCAGATGCAGAAAGTAATTGATAAAGAAGGTCTTCCGGATGTGGTTTTTCATAGCCTTCGCCATACAAGCGTCACATACAAACTGAAACTGAGTGGTGGAGATATCAAAGCAGTCCAGGGAGATTCCGGACATGCACAGGCGGACATGGTAACGGAAGTGTATGGCCATATCATTGATGAGGACCGGCGAAAAAATGCAGAGAGAATGGAGAATGCCTTTTATAATAAGGAAAATCTTAATCCGGATATACATGAGCAGAAAGAGGAAGAAAATAAGATTACCATACCGGAGGGAGTAGATTCTGAACTGCTGATGAAAGTACTTGGCAATCCGGAGATGGCGGCTTTGCTTACTTCTCTGGCAAAAACAATAAAGATATAATTTTATCAAGACGATATTGTGTAATTTGAAAAGACTAGACAGTATCGTCTTTTATAATGTGATATAGAAAAAAGGGATAAATCGACAATTAATAGTCACTATGGTATACTAATAAAAAATTAGGTTGGAATGTAAAGTACAAGATTGCCAATTAAAGTGTGCAAGTGATATGAATGAAAGTAATATAATATGAATCACCTATTTGGGGTGAATATAGATGTTGTTTATGGGACAGTTTTTTAATTAGGAGAGAAATGGAATGCAAAAGAATTCTAAAGTTTTAAATTTAGATGATACTGGAAAAGAGCTGAAGGAATTATATTCTAAAAGAAAAAAGCAAGAGGAAAGCGTAAAAATTATTGAGCAGAATGAACAATATGAGCAGAGGGGGGATTATGACGAATTAGATGAAAATTATGAACCTGCGAGATCGGATATAGAGATAGCAGAAGATGAACTTTATGATACCAATCTTTTAATTGAAAAAAAAGAGGATATATACAAAAAAATAGAGCAATGTGAAGTAATTAAGAAAAAATATCCAAATGGATATAAAAGAATAATACGTACGCAAACAAGTAAATCTGTAGAGGATAAGCTTGACAGAAAAAGAAAAGCCCAAAGAATAGCAAACATTATAACAGAAAAGAAAATTAAGACAGTTGGAATTTTTGGAGAATGGGGTACAGGAAAATCGACATTTTTAGAATATCTAAAGGAGGAACTGCCTAAAGAAGGAACAAAGATAATTGATATAAAAGCAACTGAATACAGTGACCAAGAAAAAATATGGGCATATTTTTTTTCTAATATGAAGGAAAATGTAAAAAAGGATTATAAATTGAGATTTTGTTATTTCTTTTTAAGGATTAAAAAAAACTTAAAAAATTTTATAATTCCACTCACCAATTTGTTATTAGTTATATTAATGATTATGGTATTGTTTAAATTCAATCTCTTTAACAATTTTAGCCTGTTAATGGGGGCGGATAAAGAAACAGCGGAATTGTTTAATACTGGAATGAATTTTTTTATCACTATATTTTTTATTATAAAGTGGATATTTCCATTCGCCACTGATATCGTAGATACAATGCAAGTTACTCAGACTAATATATCATCATTAATAAAAAGAGAAGTTAATGAAAAATTTGGCTATAAGCTTATTGTTAAAGAATATATAGAAGAAATAATAAAGGTATGGAAAAATTATCATTTTATCTTTTGTGTGGATGAACTTGATAGATGTAATAATGATTCTATAATGTCATTTTTGGAAGCAGTGCAATTGCTAGAAAGTTATGAAAACATACAAATTATATACACTATTGATACTGAAATAGTCTTAAATGCAATTAAGAAATCGGGTATTCATAATCCACATAATTATTTGAAAAAATATGTGGATTTAAAAGTGGACTTAGAAAGTATTAATACTCAACACGAATATGTTGAATCGATTGCAAAGGATGAATATGAATTCAGTGAGGAAGAAATTAAGAAAATTCAATTAGCACTGGAAAATTTAGAAATTAATATTTCTATGCGTGATTATATTCAAATTTTAAATTCACTTTCGGAATTAAAGGAGCGATGGATTAATAAACAGGTAATGCCAGAAAAATGTAGAATAGAAGAGGTTACCGAAGACGTTATCAATTGGTATAACTCTTTACCAATAGCTATATTCTATTTTGCAGGCAGTTTTTGGCCACAAAAAATATATAGAGACTTTAGAGAATTTAAACGTGCTTATATTAAGGTGTATTATATTGCTCAAAATAGAGAGATTGAAGAACAATATTCAGATTGCCCTGCTTTTATAAAGCAAACAACACTTATAGATGTATTAAATGTAATGCAATTCCTTCAGGAGATGCCACCTATTTATTGTGAAAAAATAGAAGAAAATTAAAACATTTTTCCAATATATTAAGTTGTTAATGACGGCGCAAATCAGAGGTATTCTACTCAAAATAGAGTAAAATATGGTCAAAAAATCATCGACATCCGACCTACAGCACGTTATAATATAGTTAATCTAATAAGAAAACCAAGTGATCATTGTTACGAAGCTGAATCGTAATGGTGGCCAACTGAGTGAACTCGATGGAACGGAATGGTTATATCCTCCGGGTGCTCCGAGCACCGGACGAGCACCGAAAGGTGCTTTACAGAGATGAAAACAGGTTTTCTTATTTTGACAGGGAGTAACAGAATAGTTAGGAAAACCAAGGATTTCCTTGACTTAGGTTGACTAATCATTGTATGTATTTACAGTGGTATCTCGAGCTCCTAAGACTCTATTGTAGGTTCGATTCCTATAGGGAACGCTCTATTTTAAGCGGTAATGAGAGAAAAATCATTGCCGTTTTTTTTTAACTGTTCCATGACTGCAGTCTATTCTGTTTTTGCAGCAACACGATATTCACGATAAGGAAACTTTGGATGCTTTGGTAGATGAAAGTTCGGCCAGATATCATGAACTAATGAAAATCATCAAAGATGCTGAGGAAAAGATGACACAGAACAAGGTTCTCAAAACTCATATTATCAATTATGCAAAGACCAGAGATACATACATTGCGTATCGTAAATCCGGTTACAGCAAAAAATTCTATGAGGCGCATCGTGATGAAATCATTCTTCACAAAGCAGCAAAGGAAGCATTTTCAAAACTTCCAGACGGAAAAATTCCGAAGGTAAAAAATCTGAATGAAGAATTTGCACGACTGCTTTCCGAGAAAAAAGCAGCTTACAGCGAGTACAAAAAAATAAAAAAAGAGATGCGGGATTATCAGATTGCAAAGCAAAATGTGGAATCCTTCTATGCTGCACAGCAGACCTGGAATCCGGAGGAAGACCTGAAAAAGAAGCGACAGCAGCAAAGATAAACTTACGGGCAATCATCAAAATGAAAATTGGTGGTTGCCCGCTTTTTTTGCAATTCCGGCAAAGCAGGAATGTATCAGCATTCACAAAGTGAGGGCGTAGCTTGGCATCGAAGATGACATTCTAAGGGGATTGAGGATGTGCCTCCAACAAGCAAAACGCGCTCACGTACGTACGAGGGCACTGCTTGCTAACTTGCGAAACAACAACGATTGCGGCCTTGGTGAGCCGCTATTTTAAGAAAAGGAGAACTAGATGGAAGAGAAGATTTTAGCAGAAAAACCAGAGGAGAAGATAAGCATAACTGCAGAAGAGGTGACGGATATTAGACTTACCCAGGCGGGATATTACTGAGAAGTATGATATAACGAATTTGATTTTACATGCAGGATAGAAGGAACAAAAGACAGGATTCACATGGTACAACAGAGGCATGATGAAGGATATGGTCTGGTGATCCGGTCAGAAAAGGATGACATCTGGGATAGACTTTCAGGAAGTGAAGCTTTCCGGTTGGAAGAGAAGCTGTTGGATGAAGTGCAGTACAGAACCTATCATGACAGAATAGAGAAACTAACTTCACTATTGAGCTGCCGAGAGATGCATTATGAGCTTATGGAAAATGATAACCATAATCTTCGGAATGTGATTGGTAATATTTGGACGGAGCTTAGTGAAAAAGAAGATCAGCTTGCTGTAAGTGTGATTTCAGATTTCAGAAAGAAAACAATGGAGCAGTTTCACGCAGTAGACGGAATGAGTGACGGAGAGATTGAAGAAATGGTATCGTATTATGTGCAGGCAAAGATTATAGAAAATGATCTGGATGCACAAGTGGAAAATGTGATTATATCCGGCAGTAGAAGCAGGGAAATTGAGAAAAACAGCTCGGACCTGGATGTGGTGGTAGACTATAAAGGAACAATCAGGGAAGATGTTTTTTTTAATATTCTTCATGAGGATGGATTTACGATTGTTGGAATTGTAGTAGACATCAATCCTAACACAGAAGATAAGACAGGACTACTTGCAGAGTATCTGGAATCAGCAGAGCAGTACCTGAAAGAAAAGGCACAGGAAAGAAAACTGGAAAAGCCATCTGTGAAAGAAAAGATAAAACAGGCGAAGCAGGTGTTGCAGAATAAGAAAACAAGAAATATTGGAAAGCAAAAAAATGTTGAAAGATAGCAGAATCATAATTGATGGCGGTTGGTACATGGGAGTGTATTGACCGTCTTTTTTTTATGCTTAATTTCTTGGAAATCTGTACAAGTATGATATACTTATAAAAAATGGATTGGGAGGAACATATGGCGGTATTAGTAGATAACTTAGAGAATAATGTAATAGAAAATGTAAAAGCTAGTGATCATGTTACGATAATTACGGGATACTTTTCACCAGATATCATAGAGAAAATAGCACAGTTAGGTATTCCGCTCACATATTATTATGGAATGTATGGTATTGATAAAATCTCAAAACCGGTATATGACAAATTGGTTGCGATTAGTAATCAGTATCCATGCTTACAATTAAAATTTGTTAATACACAGAGAGTTCATACGAAATGTTATTTGTTTTATAAAAATAATAAAATTTTTAATTCCTTAGTGGGATCGGCAAATTGTTCCTTGAATGGATTGTGCAGTTCTTCAAATGCTGAAATGCTTGTTGAATTAAACGCAGATGAATTGAAGTCGGATGAGTATCTTTTGAAGTTAGATTTGTATGCGAAAGAAATAGAGAATATTTCAATAAATATATCTGATCCGATGATTGTTCCAAAAATGGCACACAAAGTAAAAATAAGGAAAAAGAACAAAAAAGATAAGATACCAGATTCGGGTAATCCTCTTTCAGCTATTATGCCTTTATATCAAATTGATAAAAAAGGAAATAAGAAAACATATAAAGGAGGAGGTCCAAATTGGGGTAATCAGAATGGAAATGTTGCTACTAAACAGGATGCAATGGAAGCGTATATCCCAATTTTAACAGAGCACCTTGATAAGTATCCAATTTTATTTCCACCATATCCAATAAATAGAACAACCAGTGGAGGGAAAAAGACAAGAAAATCGGATCCAATAACTGTTATTTGGGATGACGGAGAAATGATGACAATGACATTCCAAGGTTCACAAAGAGCATATCCATCTAAAAAAAATCCGATAATGGTTTATCCAAAACAGTTGTCATATGGAGATGATTCAACAAATAAAGGCGGTGCTGTTCTGGGTAAGTATCTAAGAAAGCGAATGAATGTTTCGGCATATCATGTTATAACGATTGCTGATTTGAAAAAGTATGGAAAGGATTATGTATTGCTTACATACGTAAGCCCCGGTTTATATACGGCAGATTTTTCAGGAACTCCATTACCATAAAATTGAACAGAGTTTAATTAAAAAGAGGATAATAAAGAAAATTCGGATTCTTTGTTGTCCTCTTTTTTTTGATGATGGAATATATATAAAAACTATAACTTTTGAAATATTTTATTTCGACATTGATAAAATATCTTGCATAATCTATAATATTAAATGTAATAGTTGCCACTTATATGGAGGTGCAAAATGGAAGTAAGCTACAATAAACTATGGAAGTTGATGATAGACAAAGGAATGCCAAATAAAGGTGATTTGCGTGCATTAACAGGAATAGGGACAAATACTTTAGCCAAACTTAGTAAAAATCAACAGGTAAGTATGGATGTGCTTATGAAAATATGTAATAAGTTAGATTGTGATATATCTGACATATGCGAATTTATTAAAGAAGACTAGAGAGGTGTAATTTATAATGAATGCAATAGATTTATTTGCTGGTTGCGGTGGATTATCAAAGGGATTTATGGATGCAGGATTTAATATTCTTGTAGGAGTAGACAATGATCAGGCTGCATTAAATACATTTGCACTGAATCATAATGGTGCAGTACCCTTGAACGCGGATTTATCTAAACAGGAGACGTTTGACGAAATAAAAAAAATAGCAGGAGACAGATCTATTGATGTAATAATAGCAGGCCCTCCATGTCAAGGATTCTCATTGACAGGTCCAAGAAATTTTGATGATAAAAGAAATAAACTGTATCTTGCAGTGATTGAAATGGTAAAACAATATAAGCCGAAAGCGTTCATAATTGAAAATGTACCAGGAATGGCTACGTTGTATGAAGGACAAATTAAGGATGAAATTCTAAAGAGATTTAGAAAAATGGGTTATAATATAGAATGCAAAATTTTATGTGCAGCAGATTATGGTGTGCCACAAATACGGAAGAGACTTATTTTTATGGGAATCAGAGAAGATATTGGTAAACCAGAATTTCCGGAGATAAAATTTACACCTGAAGATTATAGAACTTGCAGAGATGCAGTAAGTGATTTGCCATCACTTGTAGATAATCTGGGAAGCGAGGAAGCAGAGTATATATGTGATCCAAAAACGGAATATCAAAAATTGATGAGAGGAAACTGTGATGTGTTACATAATCATTTAGGAACTAATCATACACAGATGGTAAAGGATACTATAGCACTTGTACCAGAAGGTGGAAATTATAAAGATCTACCGGCGGGTTGGGGAGAAAGCAGAAAATTTCATATGGCGTGGACCAGATTAAATGGAAATGCTCCTGCAAGAACTGTAGATACAGGACATAGAAATTTATTTCATTATGAATATAATAGGGTTCCTACAGTAAGGGAAAGTGCAAGAATGCAATCATTTCCGGATGACTTTGTTTTTACTGGAACAAAAACTCAGCAATCGAGACAAGTAGGAAATGCAGTACCTCCACTTTTAGGTCAGGCTCTGGGAGAAGCAATATTAAAAATTATAACAGGAGATACAAAATGAAAAAAATTAAATCTATAGATTTATTTGCCGGCTGTGGTGGGTTAATGGATGGATTTGAACAATCCGGCTATTTTGATACGATTGCAGCAGTAGAATGGGAAAAGGCTCCTTGTAAAAATCTTGCGATTAGACTCAGAGATAAATGGAAATATAAGGATGCTGATCGTCGAGTAATGCGATTTGATATTCAAAGGACGGATGAGCTTTTTCAGGGATGGAATAATGATTCAACTTACGATTCATCGGTGGGGTTAGATCAACTGATTCATGAGGCAGATGGTATAGATGTTATTATAGGTGGTCCACCATGTCAGGCTTATTCAATAGCAGGAAGAGTTCGTGATGAAAATGGAATGAAAGACGATTACCGAAACTTCTTGTTTGAAAGTTATATTAAAGTACTCGACAGATATAAGCCCAAAATGTTTATATTTGAAAATGTTCCTGGAATACTAAGTGCAAAACCTACAGGAAGTCCGATAATTGAAATTATACGAGAAAGTTTTGACACTGCTGGTTATTGTCTTATACCAGATTTAAGTAAGGCAATAATAGATTTTACTGAATATGGCGTACCGCAAAATAGAAAGAGAATAATTATATTTGGTGTGCGTAAAGAGTATTTTGGTGATAAAGCGGAGCAAATTGTAGATTTATTTTATAAAGAGTATTTACCGAAGTATAAAGTAAAAAGAAAGAAGACTGTTTATGAATCAATAGGGGATTTACCAAAACTATATCCTGAAAAAGAAACATCAAAAGTAAATGGTGTAAGAACCAGACATTCATTATCGGAGCCAAGTGTGGAAAATCATATTGCAAGATGGCAAAGTGACAGAGATTTGGGGATTTTTAAATTATTGACAGAGGATATAGAATCGGGAAGAAATCAATACACATCTATAGATGCTCTGAAAAAATTATATACAAAAATGACCGGAAAAGAATCAAATGTACATAAGTATCATGTAATTAGATGGGATGAACCAAGTAATTTGATACCAGCTCATTTGTACAAGGATGGATTAAGACATATTCATCCTGATTCTACACAACAAAGGACAATAACAGTAAGAGAAGCGGCCAGGCTACAAACATTTCCTGACGATTATGTGTTTTATGGAAGTAACATGGATTTGTATAAGATGATTGGAAATGCTGTGCCCCCTTTGTTTGCGAAATGTTGTGCAAATGCAGTTCATGATATTTGGAAGGATTATGTCGGCTGAGAATTGAGGAGGTAATGAGATGGCGTATACTACTCAACAAGCAATAGAAACATTAAATGGTTATTTATCGATAAATGAGACCGATAAGGAATATATTGATGATACCAAAAAAAGAGGTTTCGTACTTGAACTTTCATCTGGTGAAAGGATTGTAATATTTGTATATCCGCTTGTGCATAAGCAAGATAATACAAAAAATTATTTTGATACAAGAGATAGCGGTGCTTATGAACGCGGAGTTGCGTGGAAGTATGCACAGAAAGAAGGATTGAAATATTTTTGCCTGGGGGTAAATAACCAGGTAGATAAATTTGAAGATTATATATTCAGTCTTGAATGTGATGAAAAAGAAGTTGAAAAAATATCAGGTACGAAGGACGGGAACAGAAACGGACCAGGAAATCAGATTATTATTCCTAATGATTATAGACCAAATAAGGAATTTGAAAGAATTCAGAATAAGTTAGGAATTTACATTGCTACAATTAAGAAATCTGGATTGAAAGAATATTTGGAGTATTATGATAATCGTCCTTATTTAGGTAAACAGAATATAGATGATGATTTGCAAAAAGAAAATGAATATCAACGTGCAGCCAATATTCTAACGAAGCATATAGAAGAATCAGGGCTTGAACTACCATCAAATGATGATGCTGTTGAACAATGCAGGGCTGACTTTATGGAGAGATACTCACCTGAAAAACTTGCAGCTTTATCAGATGAAGAAGTATTGCAGTACATTTTTTATTCTAGTGGGGATAATTCAGATGCTCTGTGTTACTGGATAGAAAGAAATACACAGTGTCGTGAATTTTTTGGAAGCATCGCAGGCGGATCAGCATATAAATTTGGATTATTTCAGAAAAAAGATACAGGAGTCTGGACATCTGGAAGTGCTAATAATTCTAAGGAACTATCGGATGAGGAAGCATTGCAAGTAGGAAAATCTATTCGTGATGCTCTTGTTAATGGTTCAAAACTTATTTCAGAAGCAAATCCGCAGACGATTGAAGATTATGAGAAGATGGATGATGACCTGAAAGAACTGATAGGAGATCAGTTTTATAATATGGCATGGTTTCACAAATATTATGCAATGACTACTGGCGATATTCTCAGCTGTTATCATAATGATACATGGCAGTTCCATGTTCTATATTCACTTCTGATAAAACCAAGCACGAAATTTTATGCAAGAAGCGGGCAGATTGCGATGGTTCGTAAATATGCAAATATGTCTCTTGATTCAATGCATCATGTAATTGGTGACAAATTTGGAATGCCTAAGAGTTTCGTAAGAATAGGTACATCTAATGATGTTATGAATTATGTGGATGAATGGAGAAGACGCTCTGTCGTCGGAATTGGTTGGAAAGATATTGGAAGTCTTGAAAGTTATCTTTATGGTGATGGAATTGACAAAAAAGCTATTGCTGATAAATTGCAAGAAATCTATTACGGAAATGATGCAAGGACTGCATCAAGAAAAGCCGGTGAACTTGTCCGATTCTACAAAACAGATGAAGATACAGTATTTGTTGCAATGTCAGGCGAAAGACTTATTGCTTTTATCGATAGCGTAGGAAATTATTTTTATGATCCAAGCAGTGATATGTCACATATGAAACCGGGTAAATGGCATGAGAATTTTGCTCCGGCAGATGTTCTTCCTGAAAAATCGGAAGGAAAACTTACATCTTGCTATCAGCTTACAGATGAAAATAATCTGATGTATCTTTACAGGAAATATTATTATCCGGATGATGATATGGAGCTTGAAGTAAATCTGGAAAGCGAGGATCCGGAAGAAAGAAATAAAAGACTGTTCAGATACTGGATGGGATTACAGGTAAAACCGGAGGGGGATTCGGATGCCGGAAATCCATACAGTGAGCAGTCAATAGACTCATATATAAACAGTATTGAGAAAACTCCTCTTCCTATGGTGGCAGAACATAGTGTATTTTATACGACAGATATTGGACAGGTAAATCAGGCTATGGATGAACTGAAAAAAGAGCCTGAAAAAAATGGATCACAGAGAAGTGCTGTGAAAAAATATATTCAATATCTGATTGATTCTGAGGAGGACTATATGATGCTGATTTATAATACGAACATAGATGTAGATTATGAGAGAAACCGTATCGTATTCGGTGCACCTGGTACAGGAAAGAGTTTTGGGCTGAAAGATGACTGTGACAAGCTGATGGCAGATACAGTTGGTACATATGAAAGAGTTACATTCCATCCGGATTATTCATACTCTCAGTTTGTAGGAACATATAAGCCAGTAATGGATAGTGATGGAAGAAGCATCAGATATGATTTTGTACCAGGACCTTTTATGCGTGTTTATGTGGATGCATTAAAAAGCGGAAGAACAGAAGCACCACAGCCACATTTACTTCTGATTGAAGAAATAAACAGGGCAAAGGTGGCAGCAGTATTTGGTGATGTATTCCAGTTGCTAGATCGTGATGATGATGGTGTAAGCGAATATGAGATACAGGCATCAGAGGATATCAGAAGGTATCTTGCTTCACAGCTCGGAGGTGATGCGGATAATTACAAAAAAATCAGGATTCCAAACAATATGTTTATATGGGCTACCATGAACAGTGCCGACCAGGGCGTATTTCCTATGGATACGGCATTTAAGAGAAGATGGAATTTTGAATATCTTGGAATCAATGAAAATGAAGAAGAGATTGCTTCCATTGGTAATATTAAACTGGCAGGCAGTGAGGATGTAATTAACTGGAATACACTCAGAAAAGCCATCAATGCAAAATTGTCTTCAGATGATTTCAGAATTAATGAAGATAAGCTGATGGGACCATTCTTTCTTTCAAAGAAAATCATTAAGTCCGGTGAGGATGGAATGATAGAAGATACAGAAAAATTTATCAAGGCATTTAAGAGCAAGGTCATAATGTATCTGTATGAGGATGCTGTAAAACAGAGAAAGCACAATTTCTTTGATGGCTGCGACAGCAGCAAGTATTCATCAGTTTGTGATGCATTTGATAAAAAGGGAATGGGAATTTTCGGAGATACATTTAAGGAATTATATTATGACAAGCAAAGGAATGATGCATAATGGAGATTGTTTCAAGATATGTCAGGGAACAGCAGCGGTATACAAAGAATAATCTGAAAAGCATCTTTTCTATGGATGAATCTGCGGTTGAGCACTTTATTAAAAATCTGAAAGCCTTTGGAGTATTAAAGAGTGTAAAGAACAATGAAGACCAGCTTGAAATGTCGGATTTGGTTGATGACGATATTGAAATATCAGATGAAACAGCAGTCAGCGGAGACTGTTTATATGTCTTTACCTATGTGGGAATTATTACATGTGGTTCAAGGGTTATTAAGGTATATCCGAAGTATCTGATGAAGCAGAGGGATGACTATTTTTCAGAAATGAAACAGGTTGTTAAAGTTCTTGAAAGATACAGCCGGTCAGATGAACAGATGGTAAGTATGTTTAATGGAGATGGAGAAAACAGAAGTTTTAATATCCTTGCAGTAATTCTCTATCTTCTGAACGATTACTTTGAATATGGTATATATACAAACAGCGAGGATATTATTGAAGTCAATGGTGATGGCGAAATTCTGTGGGAAAAAACCATAGATGAGAGCTTTGCTCTGATTGAGGATAACAGGCCATATTATATGGAACTGTATACCGGAAAAACAGTAGATGATGATATGGATTATTTCAAAAGACTGCATGAGTGCATCCTGACAGAATGCTCCAATCAGCTTCGCCAGGCACAGCTTGAAAATCTTTTTGGAATAGAAACGGTAGAATTGTCAGAGGAAGTTCTGGATGACTTTGGAGACAGGGAGTATATTCTGGAAAGAATTTCAAAGGAACTGAATGTGCAGTTTAACACCCACCGCCAGATTCTTCTTAAAACGCTGTATGCATATGTGGCACAGAACCGCAGAATGTTTGAGGATAATGATGGAATCTGTATGTATGGTACAACTGCGTATCATGCAGTATGGGAAAAGATATGTGCAGAAGTGTTTGATAATAAGCTGAAAACATCACTGGGGCAGCTGAAAATGCATGTTCCTTTGGCAGATGAATTTCAGAATCAGAAAGAGGATTCACTGATTGATATTATTGAAAAGCCAATATGGGAAGGTACAGATACTACGCAGACAGCTAAAGACACATTGATCCCTGATCTGATTAGTATGCCAAGTGTCGGGGATGTTGATTATTTTGTTATTTTTGATGCCAAGTATTATCTTCTCCAACTGGAAAAAGGCAAGAATTTGAGAGGTAATCCTGGCGTTGGGGATGTTACAAAACAGTATCTCTACCAACTTGCTTACAAGAAATTTATTGAGGCACATCATATTGCTGTGGTAAAAAACTGTTTTCTTATGCCAACAGAAAAGGATGAGATAATAAAAAAAGGAACTGCAAGGATGCCTATGCTTGAATCACTTGGATTAGAGAATATCCACATCAGACAACTTCCGGCAGCAATGATGTATGAGTATTATTTGACACAGAGAAAAATGGATATAAGGCTGTTGGATTTGTAAAACAGAATTGAATTAGAAAAGACAGGTAATTATATATGGCTGATGTGTTGACAAAAGAGCAGAGAAAAAAGAATATGCAGCATATCAGGGCAAATGATACCAAAATAGAAGTTCGACTTCGTAAGGCTTTATGGAAGAAAGGTTATCGGTACAGGAAGAATTATAAGGTACTTCCAGGAAAGCCGGATATTGCACTGACAAAATACAAGATTGCTATATTCTGTGATGGCGAGTTCTTTCATGGGAAAGACTGGGAGATATTAAAACCTCGATTGGAAAAAAGCAATAACAGTGAGTTCTGGATTAACAAAATATCAAGGAACCGACAACGGGATGATGAAGTTGATAAAAAACTGCTGTTTATGGGATGGACAGTGATACGTTTCTGGGGAAAGGACATTCTGCATAATACAGATGAGTGTGTGAAAGTCATTGAAGAAACTATATTTGATCTGATGATGGAAGAACCAGAATCTGAGCTTGATTTAACAGATTGACATATGAAACATTATGATTAATGAAGACCTGTTTAATTGATAATAAAATGAAGGGTGAGTGAAAATTGTGAAAGATTATAGTTTGTTTTGGACTGCATTTGCAGCTGTTGGACAGGCTGTTGGCGCAATTGCGACATCGGCAGCAGTTATTATTACACTTTGGCAAATCAGATATGCAAATAGGAAAAAATTAAATTTAAGATTTTCAGACAATAATGTGGTGTTTTCAGAGAATGAAAATTTAGAATTTCATTTTGTAAATCTGACAGTTACTAATATAGGCAATCGGAATGTAATTATCAAAAACTGGGGGATTAAAGTTTCAAAGAAACAAAATTTATTGATTGTGCCAGATGTGACAAATCCAATAGTAAGAATGATACAGAAACCATTACCATGTACTCTTGAACCAAAAGAGACAATGGATTTAGTGTTTGACATCAAGCTATTTTTAAGAAATTTAAGAGAACAGGTGAAAAAAGGAGTATTTTCAGAAAAAGACAGGTTAATATTATATGTAGTAGACAGTACAGGAAAAATGTATTGTGTAAAAAGTGAAAAATCTATAAAGAAATATATTGATGATAACACTAAATATGAATAAAGAAAAATATAATATGAAACAGCAAGATTTTAGTTATGGTACTAATTCATTTGCTAATCAGGAAAATGATACGTATGGCAATTCAGGGCAGAGAAGGAGAAAACAATGGCAAAGAATGAAAGATTTGAAAAAACATATTCACAGGGAACCATGAATGTAACAGAAATCTGGGTAGATAAGGAAACAGGAGTAAATTATCTTTATCATGCTGCAGGATATTCAGGAGGATTGACACCACTTTTAGACAGAGACGGAAAACCTGTCATTTCTCCGATTGTAAATGGATAATGGAAGTGAAGTTTGATGACCAAGGATGAATGGTATAAACAGCTCTTTGAACATCTCGAAGCCTCGAAGTTCAGGAGCAGTTTTCATTTAAAGCAAAAGGATATTGATTACATCAATGAAAAAGGATTGGATGTGATACGGCAGCACGCACAGGATTTTATAGCAAAGCGTGAAGCTCCGGCATTTATCCTGAATGATGGAAAACAGACACCGACAAAGGGACATCTGGTATTCATTGCACAGCATGCAACCGCAACCTGTTGTCGTGAGTGTATCAGAAAATGGCATAAGATGCAGCCAGGAAGAGAATTAAGTCAGGTGCAGCAGGATTACCTGGTGGATGTAATTATGACATGGATTGAGAAAGAACTTGCCAGAGCAAAGGAGAACTGATTTGAACATACAGATATTTGGAACAAAGAAATGTAATGATACGAAAAAAGCTGAACGATTTTTTAAGGAGCGTGGCATCAAGTATCAGTTTATTGATATGAAAGAAAAGGGTATGAGCAAGGGCGAATTTAATTCTGTTGCTCAGGTTAATGGTGGTCTGAATAATATGATCAACTGGGATGGCAAAGACAAGGATATTCTTGCTCTTATCAAGTATATTGCGAATGAAGACAAGTTGGATAAAGTGCTGGAGAATCCACAGGTAATCAAAACACCGGTAGTAAGGAATGGAAAGCAGTCAACACTGGGATATCAGCCGGATGTATGGAAAGGATGGAACTAACAATATATGAAAACAGCAATTATTTATGCATCAGTACATCATGGAAATACAAAGAAAATTATTGATGAAATTGCCAAGTCAAATGAAGTTGATCTGATAGATGCTACACAGGTAACAGAAAAAGATTTATCCGGCTATGACCTGATAGGATTTGCGTCAGGAGTTTATTATGGAAAATTTCATCAGTCTGTACTTAAATTTGCATCTGTCAATCTGATAGAGAATAAAAACATTTTTCTGATGTGTACCTATGGTGGAAGTGAGGCATTTAAGTCTATGGAATCCATTATAGATGATAAGCATGATAATCTGGTGGGAAGCAGTCTATCGGAAAATTTGATGTTCAAAAGTGTGCAACATTGAAAGAACTGATTGAAGAATATGTGCAGATATATGGACATGACAAGTGGGGTGTTTCCACTTACTCTGGTAATGTGGCTCTGATAAATAATTACATTCTTCCTACAATTGGAGATACCAAACTGACGGGCATCAATACGCACTTTATGGAAAAGTATTATAAGGATCTTCTCAAAATGCCGGCGGTAAAGAGTACGAAGAATCCGGATGGGACAGGAACAATCACGGAAAGTACAGTAAATGAGATACATAAGGTGTTAAGAAGCTGTTTCCGCCAGGCGGTAAAGTGGGATATGATGGAAAAAAATCCGGCTGTGGATGCAACTGTTCCAAAAGCAAAGAAGCAGGAGCGTGAGATCTGGACAGCAGAGATGCTTATGCAGGCATTGGAAGCCTGTGATAACAAAATGCTCAAAATAGCATTTCATCTTGCATTTACGGCAACACTTCGTATCGGAGAACTTCTTGGACTGACCTGGGATGATATGGATATTTCGGAAGAGGCGATTGCAGATAACAAAGCCTATGTTATCATCAATAAACAGGTAGAGAGAGTATCAAAGGATGCAATAGAAGCACTCAATTCAAAAGAAATTATCATGATATTTCCAAGCCAGAAGAAAAATAACAGGACGGTCAGAGTGCTGAAAACACCGAAGACAGACAGCAGTGTCAGGAAGGTGTTTATTCCAAAATCAGTAGCACAATGTCTGATTGATCTGAAAGCAGATCAGGATGAGATAAAGGAAGTGCTTGGAAATGAATATCAGGATTATAATCTGGTAATGGCAACAACATTTGGTCTTCCTATAGGAGACAGCTATCTAAGGACAAAAATGCAGGAAATCATAGATGAACTAGGGTTGCCAGATGTAGTGTTTCATAGTCTGCGTCATACCAGTGTCACCTACAAGCTGAAATTAAGTGGGGGAGATATTAAAGCAGTCCAGGGAGACTCCGGCCATGCTCAGGCGGATATGGTAACGGAAGTATATGGACATATCCTTGATGAAGACCGAAGGAAGAATGCAGAACTTATGGAGAATGCCTTTTATAATAAGGAAAATCTAAATCCGCAGATGAAAAATCAGGATGAAGGCAGCAGTACAATTACTGTACCGGATGGAGTGGATGCAGAGCTGCTGATGAAAGTGCTGGGGAATCCGGAGATGGCAGCACTGCTTACATCATTGGCAAAGACAATGAAAGTATAAATATAGAAGAACGATATTGTGTGGAGTAAGAAATCTATGCAGTATCGTTTTTTTGTTTCTTGTGAAAAAATTTGTAGTTATTTGTAAGAATTTGTCGAGAAGCGCCATGTATATAATGTAGGGAGGTTTTAACATGACCAAAGAAGAAGAAATCAGAATGATAAATGAAAAACTAGATTTTTATGTAATGGAGGCAAGTGATGAGGAGTTCGATACCGAAGAGGTACGGAAACTTGTGAAGCGATTAGATGAATTGGATCCCATACCATTGCCGTGGAAATCGGATGAGGAAGCATTGAAAGACTTCTGGGAATATTGTGAAGAGAGGCAGAGGGAAGAACGTATAATAGCAGATATGAAAATTAAGGATTAAGAAGTCTGTGTTTTAGAAAAATTATGTGGTAAAATATATATACGAGAAGTCTGTAAATCGGTATTTATCATTTGTTAAGGAGGAATAGTAAATGGTTGGAAGAATATATCATGTAGGATTGACGGTTTCAGATTTAGACAAATCAATTGCATTTTATAGAGATATACTTGGACTTAAATATCAAGGAGAAATCATGATGGTTGGCGAAGAGACAGATAAAATGTTTCAAAAGAAAAATTGTAAGGCAAGGGTTGCTTATTTGAATGGTTCTGAGAATATTGAAACACCACCTGTTGAATTGATTCAGTTTGTAGACAGCGAAATCCATAAAGAACAATCTGACTTGTTTATGACCTCTATCTCAGAAGTGTGCTTCTATACGGATGACATTGATTCTGTCTACAGAACCCTGATTGAAAATCATGTGGAGTGCTTGTCTGAACCGCAGTATTTCGATTTCAGGGCAGATGGATTCGGGGAAAGCAGAGCGTTTTATTTCAGAGACCCGGATGGAATCATTCTTGAAATGATGCAACCGTTATAAAAGGGCAATAAACAAATCATTATTTGAGGAACTGGGCGGCAAATACGAAAGGCAAGGGGATTATTTGA
>ERZ1035025.808-NODE-808-length-18651-cov-5.807217_pt1 | contig 18651 bp, 15 predicted proteins | sample MGYA00520619_ERZ1035025 | MGnify/ENA primary metagenome ERZ1035025 (study PRJEB33766, sample SAMN09781742) | gut metagenome | biome: gut microbiome | host: Homo sapiens | place: Madagascar | study: EMG produced TPA metagenomics assembly of the PRJNA485056 data set...
CAATTATATAATAATAACCATTTGGGGCTATTGCCATTTTAGACTGTCCATATATCTGCTGTGCCAGCTCCTGATTATATTCATAATCCGGAAACAGAGCCTTCTGTCCTACCTGTTCATCCTTTACCTTGTACTTACTACATGCCGTCATTAACAGTGTCATTGCAAATATAATGCCAGACAGAACACCTTTTTTTATAAGTTTCATAACTTATCTCCTCCTTCAGTAATTATTACCTTTGATTTGACATAATTATATATTATGAAACTTACACCTAGCTTACATAGCACTATAAGTCCGTATTTTAATCATATTACTTCGTAGTCGCAATCATATCCGCAATCGCCCATCTGCCCTCATACTTCACGAAATAGAATGTCGAATCAATAACATCTTTTCTCGCTCCGCCTGAGGTAAGTGTCATATTCTTTGTAAATGCAATATGGCATGAATAGCAGTCATCATTATATTCAATATAATTATCAACTGTCACTCCTGTATACGGATTTCCTGACAATGTATGGTCACTGATAAATGTTATATCTGCACTTGAAGCATAATCTTTTGCAAGATTCCAGTAATAAGAATCCTCAATAAGATACTGCTGCACTGTTGCAAGTCCATGGCCTGAACCGCTTAAATCATTAGTAAGGAAATTATCCCATATTTTTGCCATATTAAGAGCTTCTTCTTTTCTTTTAGATGGCATATCGGCAGAATTGCCACTTGCAGCTACAGATACATTTCCCTTAGCGTCAACATTTGTAGCAACTTCACTGCCTGAAGCATTATATACCTTGATTTCCGGCTTATTGACAAATCCTGTCAGCTTATATTCAACTGACTTTGGCATTGTTACATACTTCGAAACATTCACAAAATCAGGATTCTCTGTAACCTTACCAGTCTTGTAATCATCTGACACAGTTATTCCATTAACTGTAAATGTATATCCTTCCGGAATTGATACAGTATAATCGTTAGTCTTTGCTGAAAATACAGGCTCAATTGATTTAACCTTCCAGTCAAACACTGTGAGTATTCCAAGAACAACATGCTGGTCTTTAGCTTCCAGAGTCATTCTGGCAACCTTCTTGTCATCAGCATATATGTCGTACATAGGCTCTTCTGTATTATAGCTGCCCTCTGATTTCTTATATGTATAGTCAGTTATACCATCTAATTCGGACATGTACATATTGACAAATGTATCTTTTCCCTCAAATTCACTGCTGGCTGGAAGCTCAATATTATCAGCTAATGTCTTATCAGCAGCCATCTTTGTAAAGTCATTAAGGAAATCATTCATTACCTTGTCCGACTGTGAATTCTCATATTTCTTAAGGCATGAACCCGTATATGCAATCATACAGATTGCAAGAATAAGAAGAATCACTGCATATACGGCAAGCCCTGTCCAGTAATTTAACGGTATATTGATTCTGCCTATTTTTATAGACTTCTTAGCATTATTTTTCATATCTACACAGTTCTCCTTCCAATTACTTAGGCATTACGACAAATGCTGTTGGCAGCTTCCATGATGAATTCTGATAATAAAATGTTACGCTTGTCATCTCATAGCCACCGTTATATACCATTGTTGAAGAACTTCCGCCGTCAAGGTTGGCTGCATTGACTGCTCCGTATTCCTGCATGACTGATATCAGGTCTGACGCAGTTGCACCAAGATGTCCTGAAGCACCTCTTCCATCTGTAACTAAAAGAAGTATTGCTCCGTCAGCTCTCTGTCCGATTGCTGTTCTAGGGTTAGCCCCGCTTCCCTGACCTTTTAATACTCTTGCTTCATTGTTAATAATAAGCGGAACAAAATGATTATTAGAATCCGAGCTTTCCTCCTGGAACGCAACAGCATCCCTGATTCCGGCTTCATTAACGTAGCATTCAAAATCTGCTGCCGACATACCATCTATATCTTTAACAACTAAAAGATTGTCCTTATTAAGTCCAATTAAGTAAAGCCCTGAAAGTGCTGAAGGGCTGTTATATGTAATCTTACCGTCCTGCACTACAATTCCAAGTGGTGAGCCGCCTCTGTTTCCTGATGAAACATACAGACCTCCGTTAACTCCTGCAACAGCTCCTGCTCCGCTCACAATCTCATGAAGCTCCTTACCATAATCTCCCCATGGGTATGTAGTTCCGACCTTAACCTGTGACGGATCTTTTATAATCAGCATTTTTCCAAAGAATGACCTTCCTGAAATCTCAACCATTCTTATTCCATTCCCGTCAAACTGCTCTACCTCTCCGTTATTATCAACCGTCTGTGTATCTGTGTCAGTTGATATATTAATAAGAGATGTATCAATATCTGAGTCCATTGACTCCATCTTATTAGCATTAATTACCTCATTAATCTGTGCATCTGTACAGAACCACGAAGCAAGAAACTTCATCTGACCTGATTCAAGAACTGTTGATATAAAAAGATTTCTGGCTGCAGGTGCTGAATCACTACATATTCTCTTAATCATAATGAATAAAGTTCCTACCAGCACTACTATAGTAACAAGTACCACCAGTAATACTCTGCCTATAATTCTGGCAATTTTCTTTCCCATAATTCTCTCCCTATTCTGTGTTATATATTATTCCAGCCTCATTGCCTTAGATATCACTGAACCTGAAATACTGAAAATATTAATTATTATACCACTAATATGGCAGTGTTTGCCATATATAATTTGAAATACTCATGGCTGTCACTTCTTCTTGTATATTCTCATCGCTGTCCGCGCTGACAGCTCATATGCCAGAACTGCGTTCTGGCATTGTCGCGACGCTCCTCGAATATACAAGAACAAGTCCCAGCCCATGCAAGCATGGCTGTCACTTCTTCTTGTATATTCTCATCGCTGTCCGCGCAAAAAAAGAGCGACGGCAAATTAACTCTGCCATCGCTCTCTTTAAAAATATGAGGGAGAAAAAATGTTTTCTTTACTCCATCATAATACAACATACTTTGTGATATGTTAATATATATTGTATAAAGCATTTCTAAAAAAAATATAAACTGGCATTCATCTTATTCTGGTCGTCCAAGATAAAATCCCTGCACTAAATCAATGCCATTATCCCTTAAGAATTCATACCCTTCCCTTGATTCAACGCCCTCGGCAAGCACCTTGATGCCTCTCTTATGGAAGCTGTCTCTATAATAATAGAAATACTCCTGCTTATCAACATCATTCTCAATATCTGTTATCAGGCTTCTGTCAAGCTTTACGATATGCGGTGCAAATATATCCACTGCCATCATATTATTATTGCCTGTTCCAAAATCATCAAGTGCAATATTAAAACGGCTTCTGTTAATGGTATTCTTCTTAGACTGCCATTTGTCAATGTCTAACGCTGTGTATTCCAGAATCTCTATTATTCCCTTATCTCCCAGAACATCTGCATAGAATTCATCAAAAACAGCCTGCTCCTCTGCAGTAAATGATTCCGCAGGAAATGAATTAATTGCAATATATGAATTATAACCTCTTCTCCCATAACACTGGACAGCACCAAATATCGTAGCAACCTCAAGTGTATGCAAATCACTTTTTTTACGGAATTCTTCAATCAGATTAATTACTGATATATTCTTTGGTCTCATTAAAGCTTCATAGGCATATATCTCCTTACCATCCGGAAAGAAAATAGGCTGAAACGCATAGCTTATCTCCAGCTTTGCAAGCTTATCTTTAATCTCTTCTTCAAGCGGAAAAATACTGTAATCTACCATATTTTTGTCAAAACCCTCTCACATTATTTATAAACAACATTAAGCATTTTACCGCTTTATCACATTCTTTGCAACTGTTATATTCATTCACAATCAATCACAAATAATCATCTTGAAGGTGTAAATTCTGACATTTTACTGCATGCAATTCTGAAGTTTTCTATCTTCATATCAGAATAACTGATAACAAAGCTGTGGCTGTATTCGTCTGTATTATTATGATAATACTCCGATAACGCATTTATATGAATGCCATCTGCCTCAAGTTTTCTTTTTACCTCATTATCAGAAAGTAATGTATTAAGTTCAAGAATAAAATGAAGCCCTGAATCAGCCTCTCTTACTCTTCCAACACATTTGAACGGCTCCTCTTTAAGTACAGAAAGAACAGCCTCTCTCTGTTTCGTATAATACAGCCTCATTCTGTTTAAATGTTTCTCAAAATATCCTTCTTCTATAAATGCAGCAAGTGCATACTGCTCAAAATTAGATACAGTACATGCATAAAAATCAAGTTTTTCCTGATATGTTGCTGCAAGATGTGGTGGAAGAACCATATAACTGATTCGGATTGTTGGTGTCAGTGTTCTTGAAAATGTATTCATATATATAACCTTTTCGCTTATATCTATGCTTTTCATAGTCGGAATTGTCTTTCCTGTCATACGGAATTCTGAATCATAATCATCTTCTATTATATATCTGTCCGGCTTTTCATTAGCCCATGCAAGCAGTTCAAAACGCCGGCTTACCGGCATTGTTATACCTGTCGGATAATGATGCGTAGGACTTATATGAACAATATCTGCCATACATTCTCTTACCGCTTCCGGTTTCATTCCTTCAGCATCCATACCGGCATAACAGAATTTCACATTGTTACTTGCATATATCCTTGCTATCTTAGAATATCCCGGATCTTCAACACAATATACTTTATCTCTTCCCAAGAGCTGTATAAGAAGACTATACATATATTCCGTTCCGGCGCCAATGATTATCTGTCCGGGTGTTACCTGCATATCACGAAATGAAGCCAGATGCATAGCAATCGCTTTTCTTAATTCCCATGTTCCTTCTCCTGGAGATATCTTCATAAGATCATCCTGCCTGTCTGTTATAACACGCCTCATAAGCTTAGCCCATGTTGCAAATGGAAAGCTTCCAGGATCTGTCCTGTTTGATGATAAATCTGACTTATATCCCGTCTTCTTCTTTGCTGTTGTTTCAGGAACTTCGTATTTTACCGGCTTTATCCTTGCAACACCTGAAATATCTGATACATAATAGCCCTTCTTTGGAACAGAATATATATATCCTTCACTCATAAGCTGTCCATATGAATTCTCCACTGTTATTGTGCTTATTCCAAGATTGACAGCAAGCGTTCTCTTTGAAGGAAGATGCTCATCCTTAACCAGTCTGCCTTCTATTATATCTTTCTTGATACATTTGTATAAATATTCATATATTGATTCTTTTCCAATGTTTTCAAATGAGTATGTCAACATAATCTGACCTTATTTCTTTTACAGAAATCTTCCTTTATATTAATGTCAGTTATTATAACATACATTATATTTCGTGACAATCTGTCAACATGCATATATCAAGTGTAAGTTATCTGATAAATGTATAGTTACAGACTCCAGTTAGCAGCTGTAAGCTGTGTGTTTACCATACCTGCGTATATTCCGGATTTTGCCATAAGTTCTGATGGTTTACCGCTTTCTGCTACTTTACCATTTTTTAATACTACTATTTTGTCGGCGTCTGCTACTGTTCTCATTCTATGAGCTATTATCATTACTGTCTTATTCTTTATAAGCTGTGATAATGATTCCTGTATCATTGTTTCATTATCAACATCTAAGGAAGCCGTTGCCTCGTCAAGAAGTATTACTGGTGCATCTTTTAAGAACGCTCTTGCTATGGATATTCTCTGTCTTTCACCACCTGAAAGCTCACAGCCATTCTCTCCAATCATTGTGTTCCAGCCGTCTGATAATTTTTCAGCAAATTCATCACAATGTGCAAGTTTTGCTGCTGCGATAACTTCTTCGTCCGTTGCATCCATTTTTCCTATCCTGATGTTCTCGATAACTGTATTATTAAACAGTGTAACATCCTGAAATACTATAGAGTAAAGCGACATTAGTGTCTCTGGGTCAATCATTGATATGTCCATTCCACCAACTGTTATCTTTCCCTTGTCAGCGTCCCAGAAACGGGCTGCAAGTCGTGAAACTGTTGTCTTTCCTCCGCCTGACGGACCGATAAGAGCTGTTACCTCCCCCTGCTTTGCAGTAAAAGATACATCATTTAATACAACATCACCTGTATCATATGAGAATCCTACATTAGAAAACTCTATGTCATACCCCTTGTTATCAAGCTTCTCCGAACCTTCCTGCACATCATGTGAAAGTATCTCGTCTAATCTTGCACTCTGTACATCTGATGCGATAATTGCCGCAAGATTCTGTAAAGATACCTGCATTGGATCATATATTCTTGATACAACCATAAGAAACATGAAAAATGTGATAACTTCTAACTTTCCACTGGCTAATAATGCTCCACCTACCAAAGCAACTGTTGCAATACCAAGCTTGAGAATCATCTGTGCACTTCCAACAAACACAGCAGTTCCAAGTTCTGTAGCTACAGCATGCTTCTCAACCGCCTTAATTTTCTCATCAAGTCCCTTCATATACTCTTTCTGAGTATTATATGCCCGAATATCTCTGACACTTTCAAGGCACTCCTGAATACCATCTGCACACGTCATTTTCAGTGCCACCTGCTTTTCATTAAGCTTTCTCTGAACCTTTCCAGAGCAGCTGACTATAATGAATGATATCGGAAGTACCCACAGTGCTGCTATTGCCATTCTCCAGTCAAAGAAGAATAGTCCTATTGCTACAAATGCTGTAGATATGCACGCTCCGACAAGCTCCGGTATAAAATGTGATGATGCAGTCTCCATCTGTGCGCAGTCAGCCATGATAGTACTTGTAAGGTCAGACAAATCCTTCTTTCCAAAGAATGAAAGCGGAATCTTTCTTAACTTCTCAGCCAGTGTAATTCGTCTTACACCACTCTCTACATATGTTGATAAAAATGTTGCATTATACTGGATATATGTTGATACCGCAATCAATACAAGTGTAATAATAACTCCGGCAATATAGAATCCGCCTCTTCCTGCCAGATTCCCTTCCATATAATCTTTAACAAGAAAATACAATAAAGACACAGGTATCATCAGTATCAAATCAGATATTGTAACTGATATGAATGCCTTAATCATATCCTTAGCGCCCTGACTTGAAAGGGCATATTTATGCATAAGCTTTTCTTTCATATTACACACCCACTTTCCAGTTTACTGATTTATTATATTTCTCCCACATATGTGCATACAATCCGCCTGACTCTGCCAGTTCATTATGCTTTCCACTCTGGTTAATCTGACCATTCTTTAATACATATACACGGTCAACTCCAGTAACTGACGACAATCTGTGGGCAATCATAATAACTGTCTTTCCATGTGAAAGCCTTTCAAATGCTGCCTGAACCTTTGCCTCGTTATCAGGGTCAGCAAATGCAGTTGCTTCATCAAGTATAAGTATAGAAGAATTCTTTAACATTGCCCTTGCAATAGCAATTCTCTGGGCTTCGCCGCCTGACAGGTAAGTTCCTTTAGAACCGATTACAGTGTCTATTCCGTCCGGAAGCTTCTCAATAATATCATCGCACTGTGCATTCTTTAACGCTTCCATAACCTCCTGTCTTGTAGCATTTTTATTACCCATACGGACATTATCCAGTATAGACATCTTAAGCAGGTGGCTGTCCTGAAATACGAAAGATACTGTATCCATAAGCTCTTTCTCATCAATGTTCTTAACATTTACACCGCCGATTAATATATTGCCCTCTGTGACATCTGCAAATCTTGCGATAAGCCTTGCAAGCGTTGTCTTTCCACCACCGGAAGGTCCGACAAATGCGACCTGCTCACCCGCATTTATCTTAAGACTGACATCATGCAGTGCATCATTTACCGCACCCGGATATCTGAATGAAACATTTTCAAATGTGATAGATGTATCTGCAGGGTGCTTCTTATCAGCGGTCTGCTCTAACGGCTTTCTTTCTATAATACTGTTAATTCGCGAAAGTGCGTCCTCAACAACCATTGTATTCTCGCCTGCATACATCATCTTTGTAAGTGTGACTGTAATAATAGGCGTAATAATTATATAAAACATCAGATTCAGTAAAAATGTGTTGTTTACCGTGCCGCTCTTAACTCCGCCGAAAAGGAATGTTCCCGCAATAAGTATTGCAAATACTGCATTAATGGCTGCAGTATAACCCATCATCGGGATTCTTAAATCCTTTGTGTAAGATACAGTCCACTTCTCATATTTCTTGATAGAATCCCTGAATCTCTTGAACGAGAATACTGACTGTCCAAATGTCTTGACAACAGGAATTCCTCTCACATATTCAACCGCCTCGCTCGACATTTCCTCCAATGCATTCTGGTACTCTGCCATTTTCTTTTTCATGTTGTCGCCCATCATGCAGCTCATTACTGCAAATGCGATTACAACCGGAATAAGGCACAGAAGTCCAAGTCGCCAGTCAAACACTAAAAGAAGAAGCACAAGCCCGACTGGTGTGGCTGTCGCAACACATTTGTCAGGAAGCTGGTGTGCAATATAGGTTTCTGTCGCAGCGCTTGATTCATTGACAATCTTTCTTACCTTACCGCTTCCCTCTTCATCCATAAAGCCAAGTGGAAGTGTAAGTATATGCCTCATAAGCTTAGAGCGCATATTGGCCTGAATCCTGAATGCTGACAGATGCGAACACATCAATGCACCTATGTATATAAGCATTGCTCCTATTGCAAATGCAACGGCACTCCAGCCATATACAGACAGGTTCTGCGCATTGCCATAATCAGGTGCAACACGAAGCACCTCTTTAATTAATCTCCATATAAAATAAAATGGTACAAGTGCAACGAAAGCACTTATCGTAGCAAGTACCCATGACGCAATTGTCAGATACCTGTAATTACCGGCATATCCAAACAACTGCTTAATTGTATCTGGCTTTTCCTCTTTCTTTGCCATAATTATCCTCCTTGCTTTACTGCTTCGTTATATAACACTATTCAGAGTAAGATATCGCTAACCTGTACCTTTAAATAAAGGCTGCCATTACTGACAGCCATATATTATTATTTACATTCATCGTATATTACGCTCCAGCCTGCACTGTGATACTTTTCAAGCAGATCAATATACTCCATTGCCTCTTCCTTAGACATATTGTGTCTTACTACCTCGAAAAAGCTCTCAAAAAGTGCGGTATTCATAATATGCATGAAATCCTTTGTCAAAGGTCTGCCCTCCTTGAACTTAAGTCCGACCGCTTCCATATATTTGTATGTATAATCTGTCTCAATATCAACTAGATGTTCAACAAAATTCTGAAACTTCGTACCGTAAGAACAATTCACCAGAAGATTAAACTCCTCAAAATGGTTATACATATACTCAACAAGCTGTATCATCCCATTTCTTGAATATTCATCAAGGCTTTCTGTCTGCATCTCACTCTCCATCGCATGAAATTTCTTCTGGACATCTTCAAAGATTTCCGTAAATTCCCTTGCTGCCGGCTCAACCAATGCTGAAAAAAGGCCTTCTTTTCCGCCATATCGTGAATATATTGAACCAGTTGTAGTTCCCGCTTCCATAGCAATAGTTCTTAACGAAGCCTCAACATAGCCTTTGCTCTTAAATTCTTTTCTGGCACATTCTTCTATCTTCTCAGTAACACCTTCAACCGCCTTAGACACTCACGCCTCCTATCTATAACAGCGTTATATAACACTGTTATGAGTATATTATTTTTATATTTCCATGTCAATATTTCACATCACAAAACATATTTATTGATATTTTTTATTATTAATTATTGTGTTTTGCCTTATCTTTTCTGTTACACCAGATATAGAATACCACATTTAACACAATTCCGAAAATAGTTGCAACCGGAGCCGCCAGACCAATCTTAGTAAGGCTCGCATCAGGCTGAATACTCATATAATATGCAAATGGCAGACGGACAAGCAGTGTCTGTGTAAGTCCCTGAATCATTACCCATACTGTCTTGTCATGTCCATTAAAATAACCAATCATACTGAATAATATTGCCGTAACAATTGTTTCTAACGCAAATCCCTTAAGGTAGTCATAACCATTCTGAATAACAGCCTCGTCAGTTGTAAATATTGCTGTGAGAAGGTCACCCTTAAACATCACTAACATGAATACTATACAGCCTATCACAAGTCCGACACCAATACCGACAAACATCGTCTTCTTTGCTCTCTTTTCGTTGCCTGCACCGACATTCTGTGAAACAAATGACGCCATTGACTGCATAAGTGAGCTTGGTATAAGCATTGCGAAATTAACTATTTTACATGCAACGCCATATCCTGACGAAGCCTGTAAGCCCAGTCTGTTAACGAATGCACATAAGGCAAGAAATGAAATCTGTGTAAGAAATTCCTGTAATGCAAGAGGAAGTCCGACCTTTAATGCTCTCCTGCAATGTCTGTTAATTGAGAAATCCTTCTTAGTTATCTTGAACGGAAGGTTTCTCTTAAAGAGTAATACAAGTGCAAATACAACACTTACCGCCTGTGCTGCAACTGTCGCAATAGCAGCTCCGGCAGCATTCATGTTAAACCCTGCAACAAGAATAAGGTCACCTACAATATTAATAACACATGCAACTGCAACGAATATAAGAGGTGATTTGCTGTCTCCAAGTCCCCTGAATATTGCTGAAAGTAGATTATATGCAACAATAAAGAATATTCCTGAGCCACATATTTTTACATATACAGATGTAAGACCTACTGCTTCTTTAGGTGCCTGCATTATAACTGCAATCTGTCTTGAAAAGACAATCATAACAGCGAAAAGTACCACTGAAATCATTGCAAACACAACGATAGCTCCGCCTATCAGAGCACCTATCTGCTCCGGTCTTTTCTCACCAATATATCTTGCAATAAGCACTGTAACACCCATTGCAAACTGTGTTACAACAAATGTAACTAAATTAAGCACCTGGCTTCCTGTCGATACTGCTGAAAGGCCTTCAGTAGTACCAAATCTTCCAACAACAAGCAAGTCAACTGCACCATATGCTGCCTGTAATATTAATGCACCAAGTATTGGCATCATAAAAGGAATCAGCTTCCCTAATATACTTCCCTGTGTAAAATCTGATTTTGAATTATTCAATATCAACTCTCCTTTCGCTCATCACCTTGTAGAATTTGTTAATAGTTGCAATCATAGAATCAGCCTCTTCATCAGTAATATCCGTCAGATACCCGCTAAGACGGCTGTAATAATCCGCATCATACTTCTTAGACAACTCTTCGCCCTTATCCGTAACCGTAATATAAGTTATCCTCGCATCTTCCTGTGAAGTAGTCTTCTTAAGATATCCCTTAGCTTCCATCTCCTTAACAGTACGTGTAACACCCGGTCTTGGAAGATTAAGCCAGTCACTGATATCAGAAACCTTAACACAATCATTAGTCTCCAACAGATGATGAATTACATCAATATACTGGATATAAGCAGGCGCAACCCCATCTGGCAGTTCCGGCAGCAGTTCCCTAATCCTCTTAGCCAGATAACAGGCATCCAGCATTCTCTTAATCTTGTCTGGTTTCATAACACATTCGTCTCCTTAAGTTATATTGTCGCAGAATTAATTATCTTTGTTAATTATCATAGGTAATTATATATGTGCATTTCCGTTGTGTCAACCTGATTTCTATGTAGATTCTTGCTTATCATCGTAAAATCAGCTTAATTTTGCTTGTAGTTCTCTATTATCCTGTCAATTCTGATTGATTTGCATTTTCATATAACCAGCTTTGTATCTCTTTGTGGAAATGTCGTTCCTATAAATATCATTTTTCATAAGCATTTATAGGTATTTTTTCGCTGATTCCACGAATTTCCAGCAAAAAACACCTATAAGACAGTCCAATAATGAATCTTATAGGTATTTTCAGAATAATTATCAAAATAATACAAGATTTTTCCATACTTCTACCTATAAATCCATCAATAATACGACTACCTATAGGTATCACATCAACAATGCGATGTTCTCCAAAGGAGAACAAGCCCACACGCCTTCCAGTCAACAAGGAAACAATGTTCCCCAAAGGGGAACAAGCCCGTCCCACAGCAAAGCCTTCCGGTCAACAAGGAAGCGATGTTTCCCAAAGGGGAACGAGCCCATCCCACAACAAAACCTTCCGATCAACAAGGAAGCGATGTTCCCCAAAGAGGAACGAGCCTACACCCAGCAGGCCTGTTTTATGGTGTGTTGCAGTTTCAGACCGTTGGAAGTGCGCCGGCACTTAGTGAACGCACTCCCGAAGGGAGCAGTGAACTTAGTACCGCTGCGCACTTCCACGAGCGGGAGCGTGTCTGAAGTGCAATACACCATAAAACCCTTACTCTACGTTTTTCAGTGCATCCGTCTTAGGAATCTTAGAAATCTTCACAAGCTGAAGCACAGCAACAACCGCATAGCACACAATTCCCATAACAACCATTTCCACAAAGCAGCTTCTTCTTATCATATAAGGAATATATCCTGTCATCATAGTGTACAAATATGATGAGAATGCCCATTTAAGCATAGCATTTACTATAGGTACAGAAACTACCAGTGATATAACTACCATAATCGAAGTTGCAACAATATACAATCCGCCAATCTCTCCATTCTTGAAGCCAAGAATCTTAGTCATTGAAATTGACTGTGCATTCTTTTCAATAATCTGTTTAGATAACAGATACATAAGAAGGACGAACATTATAATTCCAAAATACTTCAGTATATACATCATCTCACCCATTGAAACCTTCATCTGGTTAGACACTTTAATAAGGTCTTCATATGTAACTATTGAAGCAACATATTTATCATCAATATCTGTCAGCTTCTTGTCTGTGAAGTATCCAGTGAAGTAATCATCAGCCTTGTCGAATGTATCAATAAAGTTATTTCTTGTCATGAATACAGCAAGTGCAGCGTCATATGTATAGCTTCCTGCTATCCTGAATTCATACTCATTATCTGAATAAGGGTCTTTCAGTTTAAATGTATCGCCCTTTTTAAGACCGAATTTCACCATTACTCCATTAGATACAAGCACTTCATCATCCTTAATATCCATATCAACATATCTGCTGTTATCCTCAATGCCGTATACCATGATATCATCAGTCATATATTTTTCATCAGTTGTATTAAGTGAAGTCACACAGTATTTTTCGGCACCTGATATATCAGTTTCCACCTGACTCTTTAAGACATACTGGTATTCACATATCTGTGACTTCTTAACAACATCAGCATAATCATTAATAAGCGGTTCAAACATGATACTGAATACAACAAGTGCACCTGCAATCAGTATTCCTAAGAACAATGTCAGATAATTAGGTATATTCTGGAACAATATCCTTAATCTGAATCTTGTCATGAAAGGAAGCTTGTGGCTTAACTTTATAAGCTTCTTTCTCTTTCTGTTAGTAAGCTCGTGTCTTAAGAACTTAAGCGGAGAAAGCCGGAGTTTCTTTTCAAGCACAATAAGATTAACAACAAACATAATAATAATCGGAACAACTGTCGTATCAACAAATGCTTCTGCATTAAGCAGTGTCGTGTAAGTACACAGACTATAGCTGTTATAATACACATTTACAAAAAACTTTTCCAGAAGAGTGTAGCCAAGTATATTACCAACAACAGCAGCGACCAGTGTTACAGCAACAGGAAGGACCATGTAATGTCTTACAATCTCACTTCTCTTATAACCTGACGCACGGAGAGTTCCAATAACACCAGCCTCCTGACTGATTGTATTAGATGTTGTAACAGCGAATACAAATGCGATTACAACCACTACAATATAGTCAAAAAGCATAATAGTTGCCTTATCTGAACCCATATCATCTCCTGTGAAATTAACAGCCTTGTTAGTGTATCTTGGAAGATAATCAGATACACTGATAATATCTGTATTTCCACTCATTATAAGCTCTGTATCATATTCTTTGATAACATCTCCAAGACTTGCAAGGAAATCATCAGAGGCCTCTTTTTCTGCCTTATCACCTGAAACTTCCTTGTTATACTTCCAAGCATAATTATATTTCACATGATTACTTGAAACTTTTTCAAAGCCCTTATCAGTCATAACTGCAATAGAAAAATTAGTTGAATCAAACATCATGTCTGAATTATTCTCAAAAAGACAGCTGTAATCAGGAACTGCAACAAAGCCTGTAACCTTCAATTCTTTTCCTGCAAGCTTAATTGTGTCTCCAACCTTAATCTTCGCATTCTGTGCATACATACGGTCAAGTGCTATTTCATTATCGGCAGCAGGCATCTCACCTTCCATAACGCACTCAAGATTAATCTCTGTTCTGTCTTTATATACTCTGATTGTTGCACCGCTGTCAGCCTCATCTTCCTCAAAATATCTTAAGTCGTAAAGCTTGCTGTCAGTCTTATTCTCAATATCTTTTATAAGAGAACTGTCAGGCTCTTTATCTAATGCAAAATGTCCGTCTTCAATATTATATTTTTCAAAGCCCTCATCATATGAGTGCTTAACGCTGTTGTCTGCTACAAGGAATCCGCTGACTAACGAAATCATCATAACCATAAATAAGAATATAACAAGATATTTACCAAAGTCATGCTTTAATTCTCTTGGCAGACGCTTATTTAAAGGATTTCTCATACTTAACTCCTCTCTTACCACTCAAGGTCTGCTGCTGCAATCTTGTTATCATTAACATAGTTCTTACGGATTCTGCCATCTCTTAATGTAATAACCCTGTCTGCCATATTCTTGATAGCGTCATTATGTGTAACTATTATTATAGTATTACCGTACTTCTTATTAACATCTTCAATAAGCTTTAATATATCCTTAGATGTGTTGTAATCAAGTGCTCCTGTAGGCTCATCACATAAAAGAATATCAGGATTCTTAATAAGTGCTCTTCCGATTGAAGTTCTCTGCTGCTGACCGCCTGATAACTGGTTAGGTTTCTTGTCTGCATGATCTGAAAGTCCTAATGTGCTAAGAATCTCATCTGTATCAAGTGCCTTATCACTTAAGTAAGCACCAACCTCAATGTTCTCTCTTACAGTAAGGTTAGGTATAAGATTATACATCTGGAAAACATATCCAAGATGCTTTCTTCTGTACTGTGTAAGACGCTTCTCATTCATATCTGCTGTCTTCTCTCCATCTATTGATATGTAACCCTCATCTGCATCATCAATACCACCGATAATATTAAGCAGTGTTGACTTGCCAGAACCTGATGGACCAAGCAGTACAACGATTTCCCCTTTATTAACCTCTATGTCAATACCATTCAGTACTTCCACCCGGCTCTCGCCTTCTCCATAATGCTTTTTGATTCCCTTAATCTCTAAAAACATATTTACCTCCTTCAGGGCACGCCCTCTCATATCATTATATGAACAATCGTTCATATATTCATTATATTAACACTTATTAATTTTGTGTCAATAGATAAAAATTTATCATTAACAAGCACAAAAAAAGTAAGCATAGTTAGAATGCCCTAACCATGCTTACTTTATCACATTTTACTATATAATTCACTATATCTTATTGATAAATATTATCAACAAGGCATTACTTATCTTTACCTGTCAGTTCATCAATAAGCCTTATTGATTCCATAATCATGCTGTCACAATGAGCCTTCTTTTCGCCACCCTTTAAAGCATTATCTCTTAAAAGGTCTGCACAGTTAGTCATTCCATCGTGATTATCCCTGATAGTTCTCTGAAATGCACCAACAACAGCCGGACTGCTTACTCCTAATGCTCCAAGCACCATAAGCCCTCCGGTAATTGCGCCACATGTTCCACCACATTTCATACCACCGCCGAAATTACAGCCAAGACATTCTGCCTGTGTCTCACTCAATCCCAAATCATCAGCATAAGCCATCATAATAGTTTCTGCACAGTTATAACATTTTTCAGGTGAACGGAGTTCTTTAGCTTTTTCTATATGTCTGTTCATATCTTATCCTCATCTTTCTGAATTATATCTGTTACTGTTCCATAAATGCGAACTTCTTCTTTCTTACCCTGATAAAGAAGAGTACACTTAATGCAACCGAAGCAAGCTCTGCAATAGGCCATGCCCACCATACAAGATTAACATTCCCTGTTTTCGAAAAAAAATAAGCACATGGCACAAGCATGCTGTATATACTGCTTCCAAGTGCCTGAAAGAACGAACTGCATATAATACATATTCCTGCAAATATAAAACTTATTGATATAGTTCTTAAAGCAGGCACTCCCATTCGTATCATATCTGACGATGCACTGAATATTGACAGCATTGGAACTGGGAATATCTGAACTGCAATCATGAAAAGTATCATTATTATCTCTGCATACATTACTGCAAGCTTAAGTGTCTGTATAACTCTGTCTTCTCTCTTTGCCCCATAATTAAAAGCAATTATAGGAACCATTCCGCTGTTCATACCAAATATCGGCATAAATGCAAAGCTCTGAAGCTTAAAATACACGCCAAATACAGCAACTGCTGTTGATGTAAATACAACCAGAATCTTATTCATACAGAATGTCATAACAGAACCAATCGCCATCATAATAACTGACGGAATTCCTATGAATAAGATATTGCCAATTCTTTTTCCTGATGGTCTGAAGCCCTTAAAAGTAATATGTATTTCTTTATTAACTTTAATATTAAATATCACTGCCATAACGGCTGCAACAATCTGGCCTGCAACCGTGGCTGCTGCCGCACCTACAATGCCAAGCTTTGGTGCACCAAGCAGACCAAATATAAGTATCGGGTCAAGAATAATATTAATTATTGCACCTGTACCCTGTGTAATCATGCTGTAAAATGTTCTTCCTGTAGCCTGTAATAATCTCTCAAATATCATCTGGGACAGACAGCCAAAGCTGACTATAAGAATAACTGAAAGATAGTCATAACCATAGTCAGCTATCACTTCATTAGCACCCTGAATAACAAAAAACTCTCTGGCAAAGAAAAGTCCTATGGCAAGAAATATTATATAGCTGCAAGCTGTTATGAATATACCCTGTACAGCCATTTTATCAGCTTCTTCATGCCTTCCTTCTCCTAATGCCCTTGAAAGCAGCGCATTAGTACCTACACCCACGCCGCCTGCAACACCAATCATAAGATTCTGCATTGGAAATGCCATTGAAACCGCTGTAAGAGCTTCCTCACTTATTCTTGCAACAAATATACTGTCAACAATATTATACAGTGCCTGTACAAGCATTGATATCATCATTGGCAGAGCCATATTAATAAGCAGCTTATTAACAGGCATTGTACCCATTTTATTTTCTTTCATTGTATTACTCATAAAATTCTTCTCCCTTATTCTCCTCGTCAAAATATTCGTACTCTTTCATATTATCTTTAGTTTTATTCTGCTCGTCAATAGCATTGCCAAGACCCTTCAATGCTGAGAAAGGTAAGAATATCTTAGCCCTGCTTTCCATATCCATTCTTGGTCTTTTACTCGGTACTGGCCACTTCATATTAATTATATCATCATATTTTCCCATAAGCTATGCCCTGTGACCTCCTATCTGCCCGTTTCTTTCAATTGCGGTCGCCTTGCTCTGCAGGTTATTAGCTTTCATCACCGCATTCTTACCATATTTTTTCTTAATATCAAGCATTGCATGCTGCATCTTCTTTTCGCGTTCAAGCTGTGTCTGGTCTGTAAACATGTCAAACTGCTGAAAGCCCTCATTAGTAAGATTGGCAACTGTTAGATTTAACTTTCTGATATACAGCTTTCTGTTAGTATATTTGTCATATATATCAAAAAATGCTTCTCTTAACTGTTTTGATGAAGATGTACATGTCGTAAGTGAAACAGATTTGTTAAGTCCCTGTGGAACTTCCCTTCCATATCTGTCTACATGGATTTCACCATTGTAAGTTCCTTCATCAACATTTACCCTGTCATAAGTTACATTTAACGCAATCGAATCGGTCACAAAGCCTTTATCTACTAAATCCAGTGCAAGTTCATCTGCCATCTCTCCAACTACAATCCTTGCATCTTCAAATGTGTATGGCTCTTTTAACACCTGTCCTGAACACAGGCTGCTCGCCTTGGGCTTATATTTCTTAATATCTGCAATTGTACACGGTTCATATCCCCATGCGTGGTCTATAAGAATCTCTGCATCTACTCCAAACTGCTTATACAGCCAGTCCTCATCTTCAAGGGACATTCTCGCAATATCCCCCATAGTCTTTATACCGTGTTTTTCAAGCTGTCTTGATATTCCTGGTCCAACCCTCCAGAAGTCAGTAAGAGGTGTATGATTCCATAGCATTTTTCTGTAATCATTAACACTTAATTCTGCGATACGCACTCCCTTGCTGTCTGCCTGTATATGCTTTGCAACTATATCCATTGCTATCTTGCACAGATATAGATTAGGTGCAATTCCTGCCGTAGCTGTTATCCCTGTCGTATCATACACATCCTCTATAACTTTTGCGGTAAGCTGTCTTGCCGTCATATTATACAGCTTCATATAATCTGTTGCATCTATAAATACTTCATCAATACTGTATACAGTTATGTCATCTTTACTGAAATATTTAAGGTATATAGAATATATCTTTGACGAATATTCTATATAAAGT
>ERZ1035025.814-NODE-814-length-18493-cov-13.432151_pt1 | contig 18493 bp, 15 predicted proteins | sample MGYA00520619_ERZ1035025 | MGnify/ENA primary metagenome ERZ1035025 (study PRJEB33766, sample SAMN09781742) | gut metagenome | biome: gut microbiome | host: Homo sapiens | place: Madagascar | study: EMG produced TPA metagenomics assembly of the PRJNA485056 data...
AGAATATCCGTGACTGGTGTATTTCCAGACAGTTATGGTGGGGACACAGAATTCCAGCATACTACTGTGACGAATGTGGAGAAGTAGTCGTAGCAAGAGAGACACCAGAAGTTTGCCCTAAGTGTGGATGCAAACACTTTACACAGGATGAAGATACATTAGATACATGGTTCAGCTCTGCTCTATGGCCTTTCTCAACACTTGGATGGCCAGAGAAGACAAAAGAATTAGATTACTTCTATCCTACAAATACACTGGTAACAGGATATGATATCATCTTCTTCTGGGTAGTCAGAATGGTATTCTCAGGATATGAACAGACAGGAAAGAGTCCATTTAACACAGTACTGATCCATGGATTAGTTCGTGACGAACAGGGACGTAAGATGAGTAAATCTCTTGGAAATGGTATCAACCCATTAGATGTCATCGCACAGTACGGTGCAGATGCCTTAAGATTTACACTGATCACAGGAAATGCCCCAGGAAATGACATGCGTTACACAGAAAAACGTGTGATCGCAAGCCGTAACTTTGCCAATAAGATCTGGAATGCATCCCGTTTCATCATGATGAATTTAGAGCAGGCTGATTTCTCCGATGTGAAATTAGAAGACTTAACAAGTGCAGATAAATGGATCTTATCTAAGTTAAATACACTGGCAAAAGATGTCACAGACAACATGGAAAAATACGAACTTGGAATCGCAGTTCAGAAATTAAATGACTTCTTATGGGAAGAATTCTGTGACTGGTATATCGAGATGGTAAAACCTCGTCTGTACAATGATGAAGACCAGACAAAGGCAGCAGCACTTTGGACATTAAATACAGTTTTAACAGAAGCATTAAAACTGTTACATCCATTTATGCCATTTATCACAGAAGAGATCTACTGCAACTTAACAGATGAAGAATCTATCATGTTAGCAAGCTGGCCAGTCTTCAAAGAAGAATGGAACTTCAAAGCAGATGAGAAAGCAGTAGAGACGATCAAAGAAGCAGTCAGAGGAATCCGTAACGTCCGTGCAGAGATGAACGTATCTCCTAAGAAGAAAGCACAGGTTTATGTCGTATCTGAAGATGCAGAGATCCGTGATATCTTCGAACAGGGTAAAGTCTTCTTTGCAACACTTGGATATGCAAGTGAAGTTATCATTCAGGATAACAAAGACGGAATCGGAGACGATGCAGTATCAACAGTGATCGCAGGAGCAGTTATTTATATGCCATTTGCAGAATTAGTTGATATCGAGAAAGAAAAAGAACGTCTTGCCAAAGAAGAAAAACGCTTAAATGGTGAGATCAAACGTTGCGAAGGAATGCTTGGAAACGAAAGATTCGTAAGCAAAGCACCAGCAGCAAAAGTTCAGGAAGAAAAAGACAAACTTGCAAAATACCAGCAGATGTTAGAGCAGGTAAAAGAACAGATCGCAAGAATCTCATAATCATAAGAGATGAATGCAGAAAAAGGAGAAGGGGTTTTTAAATCCTTTCTCCTTATAGAATAAAGAGAGGTTTTATCATGGAATTTAAATTTGACTTACATACACACACGGTCGCCAGTGGACATGCATATTCAACCGTTCAGGAGATGGCAAAGGCAGCATCAGACAGAGGTCTTGAACTTCTTGGAATCACAGAACATGCACAGGGAATTCCAGGAACATGTGATGAGATTTATTTTCATAATCTGAGGATTATTCCAAGAAAGATGTATGGAATTGATCTGATGTTTGGTGCCGAGATCAATATCGTTGATTACGATGGAGGACTCAGCATGGATGCAGGACTGATCGAGAAAACTCTTGATATTCGAATTGCAGGAATCCATCTTCCATGTTATGAAGTCGGAAGTGTTGCACAGAATACAAACGCTTATGTCAAAGCGATCGAGAATCCAATGATCGACATCATCAGCCATCCAGACGATGCAAGAATTCCAATCGATTACGAAACGATCGTAGATGCAGCCAAAGAAAATCACACGTTATTAGAGATCAATAACAGTTCCTTAGACTGCTTATCCTCAAGAGTTGGAGCATGGGATAACTTACAGAAGATGTTAGCCCTGTGTGAAGCAAAGAAAGTGCCAGTTGTCGCAGATACAGATGCACATTTCTCAAGAGCTGTCGGGGTATTTGATCATGTGGAAGTCTTGTTAGAAGAATTAAATTTTCCAGAAGAACTGGTGGTGAACCGAAGCGTTGATCTGTTAAAACAGGAGATCTTAAAACATCGTGAGATTCGTAAGATCGGTAGAGATTAAAACGATGGTATGAGATAAAATAAGAGGCAGGAGAGATCTTGAAATTAAGATTTCTCCTGCTTTTTTATTACTTAGATAATAAATAATATATCATATCACCACAAAAAGAAGAAATGTCTGATTCACTGGACAAAAAGTTCTCTCCAGGAATGAATTTAGAATAACAATTATCTTTTTCTGCTTTGACGAGATTCGTGTTGGCCACAAAGGATTTCATGCTTTTATGAATCACAAGATCTTCCATTGGGAGATAATAATAATTTTTATAATCCCGATGATAATGTTTTAAGTGCCCATTTTCCAGAGGACAGATCAATACAGCATCAAAATGATCAAGTGTCAGGTGGATTCCAGACTTTTCATAATCACAAGTAACAGGAATTTCTGCATCAAGGGTTATATGAGCAATAAACTGATCATCTTCAACAGCAGCAGAAGATAACGTAAAACTTCCATCAAGCAATGCAGGATAGCTCATCAGCGAATAAATACGAAGAAGTCCAAGCAGATCCTCCCTGTTATGCAAAAGCACAGCATCCTTATCTTTATTATCCCCTTTTTCCAGATAATTCTGATACGTTTTAATGAGTTTCTTCCCAGATAATTGATCCAGACGCGAGATTCCTAAATATTCTTCCAGATCCTTTTGCCGGAATTTCTTTAATCCCCAGAGATTCTTAAAAGGTTTCAAAATCTGATAAAGATCCAGATGAGTAAACGCATCCAAAGAAGCATCGAATTTAAATTCCTTGATCTTCGCAGTCAAAAAAGGAAGATCAAAAGTTTTTCCATTAAATGTGATCAGAGTATCATAAGGTTTGATAAATTCAAGAAAATCAGACAAGATCTGTTTCTGGGAAAATCCGTCTTCATTAAACCACTGTGTGATGTTTCCATCCATATCACAGCATCCGATCAGTGTGATCGCTGAGATATCAGCACTAAGTCCTGTTGTTTCTATATCAAAAAATAAATAGTTTCTATGATCGTTCATAAAAATCCTTTCTATAAATAATAGATGTCTTTCAACATGTATTATATCGGTTTGAAATTTCATTTTCAATGAGCTGAAAAGAAATCTCATGAAGAACAAAATAAGAACATATGTACGATAAAAATGTGAATTCTGACCCGATAGACTGGACTGTTAACGTCTGATAAGGTATAATACGAAACAAATGGAAAAAGGACAGTATGAAGGAGGAAATCATTTTGATTTCGTATATCAAAGGAATTTTAGAAGATATGTCACCAGGGATGGTGGTTGTAGATAATCATGGAATCGGGTATCAGATGATGGTACCGATGAGAGGAGAAGCATTCCCTAAGATTGGGCAGGAGATTAAGATCTATACCCATATGCATGTAAGAGAAGATGACGTAAGTTTGTTTGGATTTCTTTCCAAGGAAGAAAAGGAAGCATTTGAACTTTTGATCGGAGTCAATGGAATCGGACCAAAGGTTGGATTATCTGTGTTATCCACACTTTCTGTCTATGAACTGAAGATGGCAGTGATCAGTGAAGATGTAAAGACGATCTCAAAGACGCCGGGATTAGGACCAAAAGGGGCCAAGAAACTGATCCTTGAATTAAAAGACAAGTTAAGCTTTGATGAACTAGAAGAAGATGGAGCAGGAGCAGAGATTTTTGACACAACAACAGACACGAATGATTCAGTGATGATCACAATCGAAGGACTGGTAAGTCTTGGATACTCAAAGAGCGAAGCAGCCATTGCGGTTAATAAAGTCGAAGGGGCAGCTGATCTTACACCAGAAGAGCTTCTTAAGAAAGCATTGAAAAACGTTATGATATAGAGATAGAGGGTAATTGTAATTATGCAAAACAGAATGATCTCCACAGAACTTGTGGAAGAAGATATTAAAATTGAAAATCATCTGCGCCCGCAAATGTTAAGCGATTATATTGGACAGGAGAAGGTAAAGGAGAATCTAAAGATTTTCATTGAAGCAGCCAAAAGCCGTGGAGAGTCTTTAGACCATGTCTTATTTTACGGACCACCAGGACTTGGAAAGACAACACTTGCCGGTATCGTTGCAAATGAGATGGGTGTACATTTGAAGGTAACAAGTGGACCAGCGATCGAGAAACCAGGAGAGATCGCGGCGATCCTTAATAATCTGCAGGAAGGGGATGTCTTATTTATCGATGAGATCCACCGCTTAAACCGACAGGTAGAGGAAGTCTTATATCCTGCGATGGAAGATTACGCGATTGATATCTTAGTAGGAAAGGGACAGGCAGCAAGATCGATAAGATTAGAACTTCCAAAGTTTACATTAGTCGGAGCGACAACAAGAGCCGGGATGCTAACAGCACCCCTAAGAGACCGTTTTGGCGTTGTGAACCGTTTAAATTTCTATGACAGTGAGGAGTTAAAGACGATCATTGAACGATCTGCACAGGTCTTAGAGATTGAAATCGACCCAGAAGGGGCATTAGAGATTGCAAGAAGATCCAGAGGAACACCAAGACTTGCCAACCGTTTATTAAAACGAGTCAGAGATTTTGCACAGGTCAAATACAACGGAATGATCACATTGGATATCGCAAGAGATGCACTGGATCATTTGGAAGTGGATACGATCGGGCTGGATCATATTGACCGTACCTTGTTAAAGACGATGATCGAGACATTTGAAGGGAAGCCTGTGGGACTTGATACGCTGGCAGCAGCGATCGGGGAAGATTCTGGAACGATCGAGGATGTGTATGAGCCATATCTGATCCAGAATGGATTGATCCAGAGAACGCCAAGAGGAAGAGTTGTGACAAGAAGTGCATATGAGCATTTTCATATGCCTGTACCGGAGGATAGATAAAGATATGTATACAAAGAACAGACCAATCGAAGTATTAGCTCCGGCAGGTTCCATGGAATGTTTAAAAGCAGCCATCTTAAATGGAGCAGATGCCGTTTATCTAGGCGGTGAGATGTTTGGAGCGAGAGCTTACGCAGGAAATTTTAGCAATGAAGAATTATTAGAAGCGATCGATTATGTTCATTTATATGGGAAACGATTGTTTCTGACTGTCAATACACTGATGAAAGAAGAGGAACTTCCATTATTGCCGAAGTTTCTAAAACCATTTTATGAGCAGGGACTAGATGCAGTGATCGTGCAGGATCTTGGTGCCGTAAAGGTGATCAGAGAGCATTTTCCTGATCTTGAGATCCATGCAAGCACACAGATGACGATCACAGGAATCCATGGAGCAAGGCTTGCAAAGAAAATGGGTGCAAAGAGAGTTGTTCCAGCAAGAGAACTTTCTTTAGAAGAGATCAAAGACATTAAAGATGATACAGGACTTGATATGGAATGCTTCGTCCATGGAGCTTTGTGTTACTGTTATTCTGGACAGTGTTTTATGAGCAGTATGTTAGGTGGAAGAAGTGGAAACCGCGGGCGTTGTGCAGGAACATGCCGTCTGCCATTTTATTTGGACGGTGCAAAGAATACAAAGAACGCTTATCCATTAAGTTTAAAAGACCTTTGTACGATCGAACATTTGCCGGAGATTCTTGATCATGGAGTCGATTCACTAAAGATCGAAGGGCGTATGAAAGGTCCAAGATATGTTGGAGAAGTGACAAGGATCTACCGTAAGTATGTAGATCTTTATGTGTCAGGAAAACCATATAAAGTTGAGAAGGAAGATATGAGAATCCTGATGGAAGTCTTTAACCGTGGAGGATTTACCAGCGGCTATTACAAAGAATATCATGGAAAAGACATGATGAGCATGAAACGTCCGGATCATCAGGGACTTTTTGTCGGTAAGATCGCCAAATTGATGAAAGGCAAGATTTCATTTAACACCAAAGAAGATATTCATAAAGGAGATGTCTTACAGATCCGCATCAGCCCGGAAGAGAAGGTAGAACTTACCAGTCCTTCTGATTTCAAAGCAGGAAGCAAAGTTACGTTAAATGGACAGAAGATGAAGAAGCTTCACGAAGGCATGGAGATTAAAAGAACCTTAAATCATCCAATGATCGAACGCATCGATGAGCAGTTAAAATGCAAAAAGAAAGAAAATCTTAAGGGAAAAATCATAATTAAGAAAGATCAGTGTGCTAAACTCATTCTCAAAGACGGAGAAGATTTTGTGGAAGTTACAGGACCAGTGATCGAGCAGGCACAAAAAAACGGTGCAACAAGCGAAGACATTGAAAAACTTCTCAGAAAGACTGGACAGACACATTATCAGTTTGAATCTTTAGAAGTAGATTTAGGAGAGAATTTGTTTGTGCCAGGTTCCGTTCTTAAGAAACTAAGAAAAGAAGCTTTTGCACAGATGGATCAGACAAAGATCTTAAAGTACAGAAGAACTTATGCAAAGCCTCAGGCGGGGAAAGAAATTTTTGAACCTAAGGATGTAAGGAATGAAGAAGCGAAGATCGCAGTATCTTTGGAAGATCTTACCCATCTTGATCTGGTATTAAAAGATGAGAATGTGGATAAGATCTATCTGTCATGGACAGCATTAAAGATTCAAAAAGATCCAGAGAGTATCATAAATAATGTAAAATCTGCTGGTAAACAATGTTTCATTATGCTTCCACAGATTGCAAGAAAACGCCAGATGAAGGAACTTTACAAGAACAAAGAACTACTGTTTTGTGAAGAAATCGATGGGCTTATCGTAAGAAATGTCGAGGTATTTTCCTGGCTGATCGAAGAAGGATATCAAAAAGAGCTGGTCGCAGATTATATGTTATATGGATATAATAAGGAAGCTGTCAGAGAATATGAACAGCTGTCTTCTTCAAAGATCCGCATGACATATCCATCCGAATTAAACAAAAAGGAAATGATGCAGCTTGATCTTGATGATGCAGATTTGTTTATCTATGGATATCAGCCATTAATGGTATCTGCACAATGTGTGAAGAATAATCTGTGCGGATGCGACAAAACACCGTCATGGCTTAGATTGAAAGATCGGTATAATGAAGATTTCTTTGTTCACACAACATGCAGTGACTGTATCAATGAGATTTATAATGGAAAACCATTGTGGATCGGAAATGAACGGGGAATTCTTGCAGATCTTCATCCGTCCGTGATCCGTTTTCATATTACCAAGGAAGATGAGACAGAAATTTGTGAGATCTTAGAGGCAGCCAAATCAGTACAGAAAGGGGAAAAAGCCTCCCTGATGAGAGAATATACAAAAGGTCATCTAAAAAGGGGAGTTTTATAGGATCATATGATAGATATTATTACTACAATAGCGAAATATCTGATCATTATTATGTGTCTTATTTACACATTATCATGTTACACGATGTTTCGTCCTAAGAATAAAGAACGAAAAGAGGATCTTTTAGATAATCAGGTTATCTATATGTTTGTGTTCTTATTTGTGTGCTATCTTGTATTGTTTTTACAGAAATTTGATTTGAAGATATTGATCTTTTTTGCAGCACAGGTTGTTTTCTTTGAGATCCTTATGATCGTATTTCCAAGGATCTATAAGAGATGTTCAAGACTTTTGATCAATAATACCTGCTTTTTGCTGGGTGTTGGATTTGTGATCCTGACCAGATTATCCTTTGATCTTGCAATGAAACAGTTTGCGATCGCAGCACTCAGTGTTCTTGTGACAAGTTTTATTCCACTCATGATGCATAAGATCACGATCTGGAACAAATTTGGATGGCTGTATGCAGTTGCGGGTTTTGCTCTGTTATCAACTGTATTTGTGTTTGGAATCAATAAAAATGGAGCTTATAACTGGGTCAGCATTGGAGGTTTTAAATTCCAGCCTTCGGAATTTGTAAAGATCATTTTTGTATTTTTTGTGGCAGCATTGCTCTCAAAAGCAAAAGAATTTAAAGATCTGGTAGTGATCACAGTGATCGCAGCGCTGTATGTGTTAGTTTTGGTTGTGGAGAAAGACTTGGGGGCAGCCTTGCTTTACTTTGTGATCTATCTGATGATGCTTTATGTAGCAACAGCAAAAGCAAGTTATCTTCTTGCGGGATTGGGCGCAGGATCTATAGCAGCAATAATCGCGGATCATATCTTTACGCATGTGCAGGTTCGTGTTGCAGTATGGAAAGATCCGTTTTCCATGATTGAGGGAAGAGGTCTTCAGGTATGTCAGTCTTTATTTGCGATCGGTACTGGAAGCTGGTTTGGAATGGGTCTTGGAAATGGCCGCCCGTTTGATATTCCAGTCAGGGAATCCGATTTCATCTTTTCTGTGATCAGCGAAGAGTTTGGCGTGATCTTTGGAATCTGTCTGATCTTTGTATTAATGAGCTGTTTTATTTTGTTTATGGATATTTCTACCAGAAGCAAGAAACTATTTAACAAATTACTATGCCTTGGATTTGGAGTATGTTTTTTATTTCAGGTATTTTTAAGTATTGGAGGGGTAACAAAGTTTATTCCATCAACAGGAGTTACGATTCCATTGGTAAGTTATGGAGGAACTTCTGTGATCACTACACTGATCATTTTAAATATCATTCAGGGATTACATATGTTAGCAGATAGCGAGGAAGAAGAATATGAGCATATTAAGGCACAAGAAGCAGAAAACGAATACACAAGACAATATAGGACAAAAGACCAGTAAACCTGCAAAAAGAAAGAAGCGAAAAGCGAACAGGCAGATCTTACAGATCACTTATATGTTTGTAGGGCTGTTTCTTGCATTGATCGTTTATATTGCACATTATGTAGCTGTGGACAGCAAAAATGTGATCACAGACCCGCATAACCGAAGACTTCAGACGATGGCTAAAAAGGTTGTAAGAGGAAAGATCATAAGCAGTGATGGGAAAGTGCTTGCACAGACCTTGACAGAGAATGAAAAGGAAGTCAGAGATTATCCATATGGAAGAATGTTTGCGCATGTTGTTGGATATAACGACAAAGGAAAATCCGGACTGGAATCTTTGTGTAACTTTGATCTGCTAAGATCGAATGCAAACCTGACATCTCAGATCACAAGCAGTTTAAAAGGCGAAAAAAGCATTGGAGATAATGTATACACAACATTAAACACAAAGGTACAAAAAGCTGCATATTATGCACTGCAAGGCCAGAAAGGTGCAGTTGTTGCAATGGACCCTGAGACAGGAAAGATTTATGCGATGGTATCAAAACCAGATTATCGTCCGGGACTGGTGGAACAAAACTGGGCAGAGTTAAACAGCAGTCAGAATTCATTGCTGTTAAATCGAGCAACACAGGGATTGTATCCGCCAGGATCGACATTTAAAGTTGTAACAGCGCTGGAATATATGAGGGAGCATAAGAATACTTACAAGAATTTTAAATATCATTGTACAGGGTATACAACCGTTGGAACATTAAAGATTCACTGTTATGGCGGGGAAGCACATGGGACAGTAAATCTTGAGCAGGCAATCGAAAAATCTTGTAACTGTGCGTTTGTGCATATGTCAGAAGAGATCAATAAAGGAAAACTTGCAAGTCTGGCCAGTGATCTTATGTATGATTCTAAAGTGCCGATCAATTTGCGGGCAAGCAGCAGCCGTTTTGTATTAAATAGTAAATCAGGAACAAATGAGATGGCACATACATCGATCGGTCAGGGCCAGACATTAACGACTCCGCTTCAAAATGCGATGGTTATGTCAGCGATCGCAAACGATGGTGTGATGATGCAGCCATATCTGGTAGAGAATGTAAAGAATATCGATGGTGGAGTGATCAAAGAGACAAAGACATCCAAACTTTCTGAGCCGCTAAAAGCATCAGAATGTGAGACATTAAAGAAGATGTTAAGAAAAGTTGTCACAAATGGAACTGGAACAAGTGCATATTCTTCCCACTACAATGTTTATGGAAAGACGGGTTCAGCAGAATATAACAGTGCCAAAGATTCTCATGCATGGTTTATTGGATGTGCAGAAAAGAATGGCAAGAAGATCGTTGTCAGTGTGCTTGTAGAAAACGGAGGTTCGGGAGGAAGAGTGGCAGCTCCGATCGCAGATAAAGTATTCCATGCGTTTTTTGATTAGATAATAAAAAACATCAAAAACAGATAGCTGTTGAAATTGGAACGTAATCAATGTATAATATTTTTCAGAGAAAGACACACATACTTAGATGATTTATATCATTTAAGGGACAGGAGGTTGTGAACTGGTGACAAAGGCAACGAGCTGTGGTGGTGTCGTAATATTTAGAGGAAAGATTTTGCTGTTATACAAAAGTTACAAGAACCGATATGATGGCTGGGTACTTCCGAAAGGTACTGTTGAGCAAGGAGAAACTCACGAGCAGACGGCACTTCGTGAGGTAAAGGAAGAGACAGATGCGGATGCATCAATAGTGAAGTACGTAGGGAAGAGTGAATATTCCTTCTATTCATTTCATGAACAGATCGTAAAGAGCGTTCACTGGTATTTGATGGAATCCGATAACTATCACTCAAAACCTCAGAAGGAAGAGTTTTTTGTAGACTCAGGGTATTACAAATTTCACGAGGCTTACCACTTATTGAAATTTCCTAACGAGAAAGAGATCTTAAAGCAGGCATATGAAGAATATAAGAAGCTAAGATCAGCAAATCGCTGGGGCAAGAAGGCAAGATGAATCAAAGAAAGATCAGGAATGAGAAGATTCCTGATCTCTCTTTTTGCTTTATGTGATATTTCTATAAAATAAATGGAGAATATAAAAATATGTATAAATCACAAGATGCAGTATTAGACTGTAATAAATGGGTTAAGAGGTATTTTTATGAAGAAATTAATGGCAAAAATAACGATAGTTTTTATTTTGTCAGTTCTTTCGATGCAAACTGCAGGAGCAAAAGAAGTCCGACTCGTCAGTGCACAGGCAAATGCTCTGGAGTTATCAGCAAAGTCGGCAGTCGTCATGGAACAAAGCAGCGGGGAATTACTTTTTGAAAAAAATAAAGACAAAGAACTTGCACCGGCAAGTGTAACGAAAGTGATGTCATTGTTACTGGTGTTTCAGGAATTGGAAGAAGGAAGATTAAAACTTGATGATGTAGTAACAGTCAGCGAACATGCTGCATCAATGGGAGGTTCTCAGGTATTTTTGGAGGCGGGTGAAAAACAGAGTGTAAAAACATTGATCAAATGTGTTGTGATATCGAGTGCCAATGATGCGGTTGTGGCACTTGCAGAGCACATCTGTGGAAGCGAAAAGGCATTTGTGGCACGGATGAATAAAGAGGCACAGAGATTAGGAATGAAACATACAACATTTAAAAACGCATGCGGGCTGGATGAGGATGGACATGTGACAACGGCATATGATATCGCGCTGATGACAAGAGAGCTTGCAAAAAAACATCCAGAGATTTTTAAATACACGAAAATCTGGATGGATACGATCGTACATAAGACGAAAAAAGGGGAGAAAGAATTTGGGCTGAGCAACACAAATAAGCTGATACGCCAATACAATGGATGCACAGGAATGAAAACAGGGAGCACGAGTAAAGCAGGATTTTGTTTAAGTGCCACAGCAACAAGAAATAAAATTCATATGATCGCAGTTGTGATGGCGAGTGAAAGTTCAAAAACGAGAGTGAGCGAGGCTTCTCAGTTGTTAGATTACGGCTTCTCAAATTGTCAGATGATCAAAGATGTTACAACAAAAAAAGAGATTGGAAAGATTATGGTAGACAAAGGCCAACAAGATGAAATATCATATAAAAATAAAATCGTATCACAGATTCTTGACATCAAAAATAGTGCTGATAAAATAAAGAAAAAGATACAAATTTACAAAATAAAAGCTCCTGTCAAAAAAGGACAATGTGTAGGAAAAATTATATATTCAAGGAAAAATAAAGTGATCAAAACAGAAGAGATCAAGGCCTTAAAATCAATAAAAAAAGCAGATTTTTTCTTCGGACTCAGAAAAATATTTGTCCATTATTTCTTGATTTAAAGCCATTTGTTGAAATCAGTGTGCTAAATTTCTTCGCGATGGAAAATGACGGAATTAAATTTTTTCTTGACGCTCATTATAATGAACTCATGAAGCAAAGAGATACAGATTCAAAGGAGGATTATAATGAGCGAATCTTGGTTAGAACTTGAAGGAAAGACAGTTGTTGTAACAGGAGCTGCATCTGGAATCGGGAAAGCAGTAGCACAGGAATTTTTAAATGTTGGAGCAAACGTAGTAATCTCTGACATGGCAGAAAACGCACCAGAGATGGATGCTGAAGAAGGAAAATTACTGTATGTAAGAACTGACGTAACAAAAGCAGCAGATGTTGAGGCAATGGTTGCTAAAGTACTTGAAACTTACGGAACAATCGACGTACTGGTTAACAATGCAGGAATCAATATCCCACGTCTTTTAGTAGATCCAAAAGATCCAAAAGGACAGTATGAATTAGATGAAGCAGTATGGGATAAAGTATGTAATGTAAACTTAAAAGGTGTATTCTTCTGTGCACAGGCAGTTGGTCGTGTCCTTGTTGAAAAAGGTGAAGGAGTTATCATCAACATGTCTTCTGAAAGTGGTCTGGAAGGATCTGAAGGACAGAGCGTATACGCAGCAACAAAGAATGCAGTAAACTCTTTAACAAGATCTTGGGCAAAAGAACTTGGAAAACAGGGAGTCAGAGTTGTCGGAGTAGCACCTGGAATCATGGAAGCAACAGGACTTCGTACAATCGGTTATGAAACAGCGTTATCTTACACAAGAGGAATTACAGTCGAAGATTTAAGAGCAGGATATGCAAAAACATCTACAACACCACTTGGAAGATCTGGAAAATTATCAGAAGTTGCAGATATGTGCGTATTCCTTGCAAGTAAGAGAGCATCTTATGTTCATGGAGTTACAATCAATGTAGCTGGAGGAAAAACAAGAGGTTAAAAACAATCAGTAACCTGTATCAAAAGAAAAGAGGATCAAAATGAAGCTTTTTAATAATGAAAACAGAATCGCAACAATTTTAAAAAATATTGAAATGCAGTCTGTTTGCAGCGTGGAAACCCTCGCAACGAAGCTTGATGTATCCCAAAAGACGATCCGTAATGATATTAAAGAATTAAACTGTCTGCTTGGAGGATATGCCTGTATCAGTAATAACAAAGGCGAATGTAAACTGATCGTATTTGCGCCGAATGGATTTTCAGAGATCAGAAATAAGATCTGTGCGCAGGAAGATCTGTTTAATTCCAGTCAGACAAGAATGGCTTATATGTTCTGGCAGCTTATGCATGCAAAGGAACCGTACCTTACAGACAATCTTTCTGAGGAGATGAAAGTTGCCAGAACAACAACGATCAGTGACCTGAATCGTTTGCGCAAGGCAATCGATAAATATGACCTGAAGATCAAAGGAAAGGCAAATACAGGACTTACTCTTTGCGGAGATGAGTTTAAGATCAGAATGTTTGTTCTTGAAAACATTTATGAACAGCTGTATTTAAACTTTCCATTAGGACAGACGATCCGTGAAAAACTATATGATTTCCAGGAAAGACTAGGTATGGATGCACTTGGATTTGGATTCTTTTATCGATTTTTTGTCGTGATGATCCAGAGAATAGAAAGTGGTCATATGATCAAAATGCTGGAATCCAAATACGAAGATTTGTATCAAAGTTCTGCTTATAACATTGTGGATGAGTTTTTGAATGAGATTGAACAGGTCAAAGGATATAAAATATCAAAAGAAGAAAGATTGTTTTTAAGCATTTCTGTAGCAGGTATGCGTACACCGGCCAATACAGCCGAGATTGAGCAAAAGATCAGTATTTCAGAAGGTGTTGCGGATCTGATCATTGAGATGTTAGACCGGATCAAAGAAGAACTGAATGTGACAGTGATCGCAAATGAATTATTTGATGATTTTGTATATCATGTATTTTTTATGATCAACCGTTTAAAATATGGATTTCATATTTATAATCCAATGGTAGATGACTTTAAGAACAAATACAGTGTTGCATATAAGATGGCGGAGATCGGAAAAGAAGTCTTGGAAGAACGAGCTGATATCAAAATGACAGAAGATGAGATGGGATTTTTAGCTGCCTATTTTGGAGTGTTTTTAGTAGAACAGGAACCAGAGAAGAAACGTTGCAGAATCGCGATCGTATGCGGATCTGGGAAGATCATCGGACGTCTGATCGAAAATCAGCTGAAGAAAATATTTGATATTGAACCGGAATTTGAATTCTTTTATGGTGAGTTTGATGAACAAAAGAAAGATGATTTCGACTATATCGTGACAACAACGGAACTGGATATTGATACAAAAACACCTGTCATATTTATGGATGAAGTATTTGACAGACAATATATTCAAAGGAAATTTGAAAATATCAGGTATCTGTCCGAAGCCGGAAGAACGATCCGAAAGGGAATTGATTCTTTGTTTATGAACCTGCTGGATGAGACAAGATTCTTTGTATTGGATGAAGACAGTTCTTACGATGAGAACGTGGATCGCATGGTGAGATCATTGACCAATCAGGGAGAACTTGATGCAGGATTTGCACAAAGAATCAGGGAAAGGGAAAAATATTCTACGATGGTACTGGACCAGAATATTGCGTTCCCACATACAGAAAATATGCTGCCCAAATTAACACTGGCACTAGGTGTATTTCCAAATATGCTAAAGGATGAGAAATATGGAAGTATCAGACTTGTTATTTTACTTGGAATTCCGGAATCAATGGAAGATGATACGGGACTGGTAAGATTATATGATGATATTTTATCCATCGGAAAGAATCCGGATGTATTGTCGAAGATTCAAAGTATGGAAAGCTACAGAGACTTTCTTTTGTATATTGCAGAAGGAAATAATATATTTGAGTAAACGAAAAGGAGGAAGAAAATGTCATTTATGGTCATTGCAGTAGCACTGCTTTCAGCGTTTGTTTTGCAATTTTTATTTCAAATGGTGCAGATGAGAAGTTTTAATAAATATTATACAAGGCTTCGCAAGATGGGGCGTGTTGCGATTGGAAAAGCAAAAGGTGGATTTCATGCAGGAGCGATCGTTATGTTTGCAATTGATCAGGATGGTGTGATCATGAAGGGCTGTTTTATGAGAGGGTTCACAATGTTAGCCAGATTTAAAGACTGGGATTTCTTTAATGGAATTGATGTTGGAACGATCACAAAGGATGATTGTGCAACGATCGGTGTATCCTTAAGAAGAGCGGCGCTTGATGCTTCCTCAAATTACAACACGATTATGAGTGGAGGCGAAGTCTTAGAGAAACCGGGACTGTTAACAAGAATTGGAGACAGGATCTACGGTGTCAATAAGAAGAAAGCCTGAAATGAAAGGAGATTTTTATGGATATTATTATAAAAGGTGCATCAGGATTCATGGGATTATTTGATACAGGTGCAGAAACATTTATCAGCTGGGTGTCAACAATCGTACCAAAAGTATTATTACTGTTAATCTTAATGAACACGATCATCGCACTGATCGGACAGGAACGTGTAAACAAATTTGCTAAATTATGTGCTGGAAATGTAATCCTTGCATACGGAGTGTTACCATTTATCTCAGCATTTATGTTAGGAAATCCAATGGCATTATCTATGGGTAAATTCCTTCCAGAGAGAATGAAACCAAGTTACTATGCATCAGCATCTTATCATTGCCACACAAACAGTGGAATCTTCTCTCATATCAACCCAGGAGAGATCTTTATCTACCTTGGAATTGCACAGGGTGTACAAAAAGCTGGATTTGATATGACAGAATTAGGTCTTCGTTATATGTTAGTTGGTCTTGTTATGAACTTCTTCTCAGGATGGATAACAGACTTTACAACAAAGATGGTTATGAAACAGCAGGGAATTGAATTAAGTAACGAATTAAAATAAGATGGATTTTTACATATATAATAGGAGGAAAAACTATGTCAGAATATAGAGCGATTACGATCACACAGGGAAGTGGTGGATTTGGTGGTCCATTAACAGTAGAACCAAAAGAAGGAAAAGACGTATTATTATATATCACAGGTGGTGGAGCAGAACCAGATATCCTGCCTAAGATCGTAGAATTAACAGGATGCCGTCCGGTTAATGGATTTAAAACATCTGTTCCAGAAGAAGAAATCTTCCTTGTGATCATCGACTGTGGTGGAACTCTTCGCTGCGGAATTTATCCACAGAAGAGAATCCCAACAATCAACATCAACCCAGTTGGTAAATCAGGACCAATGGCAAAATATATCACAGAAGATATTTATGTATCTGGTGTTAAAAACGATAATATCACATTAGCAGACGGATCAGCAGCACCAATTTCTGAGACAGCGCCTGCAAAAGAAAAAGAAGAAAAAGACTTTAAATACAGTGCAGATAAGAAAGTATCTGAAACAATGGGAAGCTCTTCTAAATCAAGCATTATCCAGAAGATTGGTATGGGAGCTGGTAAAGTCGTAGCAACATTTAACAGTGCAGCAAAAGAATCTACAAACACAGTACTTCATACGATCATTCCATTCATGGGATTCGTATCACTGTTAATTGGTATCATTCAGGGATCTGGATTTGGTAACTGGTTTGCGAAATTATTACAGCCATTATGTGGAAATATCATTGGACTTGTAATCTTAGGATTTATCTGTTCTATTCCATTCTTAAGCTGTCTGCTTGGACCTGGAGCTGTAATCGCTCAGATCGTCGGAACATTGATCGGTGTAGAAATTGGTAAAGGTAATATCGATGCAAGCCTTGCATTACCAGCATTATTTGCAATCAACACACAGTGTGCATGTGACTTCGTTCCAGTAGGACTTGGACTTGCAGAAGCAGATCCTGAAACAGTAGAAGTTGGTGTGCCATCTGTATTATATTCAAGATTTATCATGGGTGTACCTCGAGTTATCGTAGGTTACTTAGCAAGCTTTGGATTATACGCAACAAAATAAAAACATTTTAAATTAGAAAGGAAAGTAGTATTATGATGTATCAGGTAACGATTAAAGGAAAAGGAGCTATGGTGGACGCATTTAAAGAAGAAGGGATCTTCGTTACATTTGGTGATAACGCACCAGATACACTGAAAGATTTCTGCTATTCTATCGATGTAAATCCTGTAGATGGAGAAGTAACTCCTGGATGTAAATTAGTAATTGACGGAAAAGAATTTAAGATTGTAAAAGTTGGAGAAGTTGCCAACGAGAATCTGAAAAATTTAGGACATGTTACATATAACTTCGGTGGAGAAGATGCAGAGTGTCTTCCAGGAACAATCTGTATGGAAAAAGCAGAGCTTCCAGATCTTGATATCGGAAGTACGATCGCAATCACAAAATAGACTGCTTTCCTTGTAAAACAGACATAGAAAGTATATGGTAAAAAAGCGTCAGAATCTGGCGCTTTTTTATAATAAAAACTTACTAAATTTCTGATTATCTTTTCATAAGTTGGTAAATGCCGATATATCCCGTATTTTAGGGCTTTATCGGTATTTTCTTTTTGGAAGATACCTTGCATAAGCTGGCATTTACCAGCATGAAAATGCAACCAAAAGTAGTAAATGAGTAGTAAATATAAGCTCCGATATTAACAAGCCAGTCTTTCCAGTTCTTCTTTTGCAGATTGAAATGTACCGTGTGCGTAATAACCAAGTGTCATAGTTATGTTAGCGTGTCCCATGAGATATTGCAGGGTGTTTGGGTTCATTCCTCTATTTGCCATATTCGTACAATAAGTATGTCTGAATGAATGTGGTGTGATGTTCGGTAACTTATCCGTGTGATACTTGTTATACTTTTTAATTAGTCCTCGCACCATGCCCTCATAGTTTCCTGCAACTTTAGGCAAGCCCTCACGGTTTAAGAATAGGAAATTGCTGTAACCACCTACAATCAGCGGTTGTGCTTTTCCTCTGTTCTTTAGTATTCTTTGGATTGCTTGATAAGCCCGTTCTGTCAATGGAAGTTCCCGTTTTCCGTTTTTGGTCTTTGGTGTTTCAATATAGTAGCCTATTTCGCTATCTTTCAATAGCTGGTGGTCTATATTGAGTATTCTGTTCTGCATATCAATATGCGTCGTCAGTCCGCAAAATTCAGAAATACGAAGTCCCGTTTCCAGCAGAAGCACAACCTCATCATAATACTTGCTGTAAATCTTGTCCTTTTCCATAAAGGCAAGCAGGCGTTCTTCCTGCTCTGGTGTAAGGATAACTTTCTGCTCCGTATCATCTTCCAGAACATCACTTAGCTTAAA
>ERZ1035025.820-NODE-820-length-18399-cov-7.000654_pt1 | contig 18399 bp, 5 predicted proteins | sample MGYA00520619_ERZ1035025 | MGnify/ENA primary metagenome ERZ1035025 (study PRJEB33766, sample SAMN09781742) | gut metagenome | biome: gut microbiome | host: Homo sapiens | place: Madagascar | study: EMG produced TPA metagenomics assembly of the PRJNA485056 data set...
TTATTTGTATTGCCAGTCTTCTTAAATGATTTAACAAGACTTTGAATTACATCTACAAGCTTGCTTACATTAGTAATAAGGAAGTAAGCATTGTCTTTATCAAGTCCGACAAATCCGCTTGCCTGCTTTTCAAATGTAAAGCTGTATTTGCTTTCACGGGTGATTTGGAAAATGCTGTTAAACAAGTCTGTAAGTGCGCTTGTTTCGCCAAATCCGCCGATTGACTGAAGAACACCTGTAATAATAGGAAGGTTCTTTGCAAATGCGCTGTTGTCTGAATCAATAACATTGTTTGCAAGACCGAGGATTGCATCAAGCCAATCTTCTACAAAGATACCAACGAAAGTATCAAAAATCTTTGTAGAATCAGGATTTTGAGCATATGACTTGAATTCAGTTACCTTTGTGTTAGAAACAGCGGTATAGGTTTTACCTGATACTGTAATTTCTTCAGTTTTAAATTTACCGTCGTAGCAGTATGTCCATGCTTTTTTGCTGATACCGTACTTGTCTGCTCCAAGGTCTTCCATAATATCGAAGAGCTGTGGAATAGCAACCATTAAGTTGTTAAGTCCGCTGTTAGCAATATTTCCGTTGTTATCTTTACCCTTAACTTGATTTCTGAGTGATGGGGTTTTTACATAAGTGTCAACTGCTGTTGTAAATAATCCTGCAAGTTCGTTAATTACTTCTGCAAGTCCGGTTGCAAGCTGAGCGTTTGTGTCTGAAAGAACGCCTTTATCATCAGTAAATGCTTTCTTAAGAACCTTATCAAGTCCGCTGAGCTTAGCGTCCCTAAGTGCTTTATCGGCAATGTAAATTCCTGTGATGTAAGGAACTTTTGCTTCATATTTACTGTAAACAGTAAATTTAGCATTTGTCGGAGCTTTTGCAAGAGCTACTGAAATATCATTGCTTGTTACACCGTTATATGTATAGTATGTAACATCTTCGGTATATTCAACTGTCTTTGCAGTACCGTTTTCATCCACTTCTGTTTTTGTCTTCTTTTCTGTTACAACTTTAGAAGTGATTTCGTTGCCTTTACTGTCAACAATCTTTTCATATTTAGTAACATATGCCGGTTTGCTGATAACAGTACTTGTTGTAATATTCTTTTGCGTAATATTATCAAGTCCGCCTGATAAATCGGTATATTTGGTGATTTTGAAATTCTTTTCAGCACCGTTATTCCAATATGTACCGCCCATCTTGTCATAAGAACCGTCATTCTTGAGCCAATGCATAAGCAATGGAAGCATTTCATTAAGGTCCCAAGCAAGTGTGTCAATACCGATGTATGAGCCGTAATCAGCAGTTAAGTCATAGAGAAGACCGTCATGTGTGAAGTTATAAAGCATATTGTTTTGCTTGGTTTCACCTGATTTAGCACTGAAGAATATCGGTTCAAGTACTTCATTTACAAGAACAACAACAAGCGGAAGAAGATTGAATATTGTTTCAACCGGTGATTCAATAAGGTTAGCCCAAATATTGTAAGTTGCTTTGACAAGGTCAATTTTTGTTGAAGCAAGTTCGTCAAGAGCACCGTCGATAATATTACCTATTGTTGAACTCGGATCGAGATATTTGGAAATAATAGAGTTAAGAACTATATTTGTAAGCTGTGTACCACCGTTGCCGTAAAGAGTTGCAAGTGCATTGTTGATAACAGGCTGCTTTTGAGCGTCTGTAAGAGTTACACCTGTTGTATCAAGATGTTCTTTAACATAGTCATTGATAAACTTGCTAATATCCAAAGAACATTTGATTGAATTGGTATCATAAGTTAAGTCGTCAGACGCAGTACTTATTTTTGAGCAAAAATAAGATGTAAGAGTTGACATATATGAACATTTAACCCATTCATTTAAATCTGCTTTCGAATAAGTGTTGCCGGTATGCTTGTAAGCATAAATACCGGTGTTAGGGTCTGAATTTTCTGTATCTAAAAGAGTAGCATTTTGAATATAATCACTTGTTTTATTGCTTCTGTTGCTAATCCAGTTACCTGCAAACAAGTTGATAACCTTGTTACGCTGTTGTGCATCAGAATTGTTATTCTTTCTGCTGTACATCTTCAAGAATGTAGCAAAATATTCAATTGTGGCTGTATCTCTGAGATTCTTAGGAAGAATGAAAGTTTTAGAACCGTCTGTATCATTAAACTTCATACTACCGTCAGCAAAATATCCGTTTATTGTTTCAGGGAAATTGTTATCTTGAGTAGCAACCAAGTTCAAAATTGAATACATCTGCTCAAGTTCATCATCTGTAAGGAAGAATTCATCTCCGTCTTGCCAGTAGAAGTTGAAGCCAGCAGGCATATCCTTATCAACTGCTTGATTTATATCTTCAAGTTTAAGTCCTTTAAAGTCAACCAATGCTCCTTTTAAAATATATTGAGCATAAGGAGCGTTTTGTCGTCCGCCGCCATTTACATCATCAACAAGTGAAGCGTATGATAATATGATATAAAGGCTTGTGATATAATCCTTTACAGAAGATATTGACGATGCATCTGTGGATGCACTATCTCTGCTGAGCATTTCGCTTACTGCAGTGTCAAGATTGTCGTATCCGACAGCTTTAGCAAAGAATGGCTCAATCTGTGATAATAATTCGTCAACAGTTTTAAAAGTTTTAATACCGGTTGATTCAATGGTGTATGGATCTCCGGTAGGAGATGTAACTTTTGGGTTCCACTGGTCATTAAAGAAATCTGAATCAGCAGAGAGTTTGAAATCTGCACCGCCGTCAACAGCAAGTCTAATGTAAGGCATGGTTCTTGCTAAGTTACCGCCAAACATATTTGTGAAAGTATCTGATTGAGGTGAATATGCATAGTAAATACAATCAGCAACATCAGAGGCATTAAGATCAATACCAAAAACTTTATAGTAGTTGTTTAAGTAACTGCATACTTCATTTACGGTTTTCTGCTGAGCTTCTGTGAGTGTGTAGGTTGCGGATTTAAGCTGTGAAAGGCTTGCCATCATAGATGTTTCACCTATTCTTACAGGTCCGCTGTCACCGTTAAAATCCATCATATCTGTGATTGAAGAAAGTTTAACAGGTTTGATTTTACCATCTGCAACTTGATCGTCATATTGCTGTGCAATTGCAGGCAAAATATTATCAACAGCATCGGAAATATCAAAGTTAGTAGAAGTATTTGAATCTACTAATGTTGTTAAATACCACAAACCTTTGGTGTTGTATTTAATGTTAACATAGTGCTTGTGCTGACCTGTTGAGTCAACAGTGATTTTTTTGATTGCCTTACCCTCAAGGTTGCGATCGCCTGCACCATAAAGAATATCTTCAAGTGCTTTCTTTGTTTCTTTGTTTGCAGAAATGTTGCTTACACCGTCATAAATGAGCTTATGGCACATACCTGCAAGCTGGAAGAAATTGATGTCATCACTGAAATTGTTGAGGTATTCATAATTGCTTACATTTGATGATGATTCACCAATAATGTCTGTGACAAATTCCGATTGGCTTGTAGATACAGCCATTTTGCCGACAGCATTGATAAGCGTAGGCTGAAGTGCCTGCAACATCTCAGGAAGAGTCGTATTCTCCTTAATTGATTTTTTCTGGTCTTTAGTCAACTTGTCTGAAGTTGTACCAAGACTGATTGCCCCTTTGTTATAGACTACTTTTGATATTGCGTCTATACCCATGAGAAGGGACGGAAGCTCATCTGCCAAACCGTTGACGGTTTTATATGCGGATGAAGCATTAACGCTGGAAGTGTTCCACAATGGGTTGTCATTACTGTTTTTTGCAAATGCAGTAAATCCAACTGAACAAGTGGTCACGACCATTACCACAGCTAAGAAAAAGCTGAGTATTTTTTTGCTCGTTCTCATATAAATTTTCTCTCCTTTACAATATGATTTACGAACTTTGTCGTATGGTAACGCATTTTGGATTATGCGCCGAGCAGTATTTGTTTATTACACAGTTTCTACACAAAAACTGCTTTTTAGGCGCAGGATATCCACACGCGTATTAACAAATACAATATATTTATATCAAATAAAATCTAATAAGTCAATAATTTTATAACATATTTTGAATTTATTGTGAATTTCAACATATTTTGCGTTTTGAATTTGACAACGGAGTGCTTGTAAATGGACTTAATCGGAAATTGTGTCTAACAAGCGTCGATTTTATTAAGAGTAACTGAAAAACGAATAAAACAGAGAAGAAGTGCATTAAAAATTTTGCAAAATGTAAAGCTGGAAGCCTTTACAAATGTAAAAATTGTGTAAAGTATTGTCGCTTTACTCGCCGCAAAAAGTTTATTTTTTGCCTCGAAACTATTAACAAATTGTAAAATTTTCGTAAACTAATTGTGCAGAGTGACAAAAAAATGAAGTCGTTTTTGGCTAAAGTTACAAAAATGAGGATTGTAGGTTTAACTTATTGACTTTCGGGTGGCTGTATGTAATAATTATAATGTGTTTAAAGCACATATTGCGCCAATTTAATGCTGTGGCTTGTAATGAGCCTTCATTCTAATTCAGATTGCCTGATGGTCAGAGATTGCGACGGGCATTACGCACAATATGTTAACACTTCACTTTAAATTTTTTAAAATTTTACGGAGGTAAAAAATGAAAACGAAAGCAAAAAAGTTTTCCCATAAGCTGCTTGCGTTGTTTATGGCTGTTCTTATGGCTGCTTCTTGCTTAACATGTGCATTTTCAGCTCACGCTGCACCTGTTAGTTCAGAAAAGCAGTATACAGATGACGCGTTAGAATATAACGACCTTGCTTGGAATATTCTTTCTGACGAACAGGCTGCAACAGCATTGCTTGACTATGCGGACCTTATGCTTCCTACAGTTGCTCCAACAGTTTACAACCTTCTTGCAAATCTCCCATCCGATATTACAAAGTATATGACATGGGATGGCGTTAATAAGCATCTTAATATCAACGCGCTCGGTATTATTAAATATACCTTAACAGTTAAGCTTGACAGCGTTGATGATGTAATGCTTACACTTGAGAGTGTTGCAGGTCTTCTTTATAAGTATGGTAGTTATGTTGGGGATGCAGGTAACATTCAGCTTAAATCAGTAGCTTCAAGTGATGCCAGCAAGAATTTCTGGCATGTTACAAGAGAAAACTATTCATCAACTGAGATTGTTAAGAGAGCTCTTGCTCTTCTTCAAATCAACTCAGCTGACTATGCCGGTAAGGACGTAATCGGTCAGGTATTAAGAGGTGATTTCAACCTCGGTGTTCTTAAGAGTGCGGTTAATATCTACAAGATTCTTGCAGGTCCATTAGGCTTCAGCGATGAAAGTTATGCTAAAAACCTTGTTTATAATGTTGTTCAGCAGCTTATTTTCAACTATACAAAATGGTATACACAGGATGAAATCAATGATTTCAAGAGTGGTAAAACCCAATGGGTATATGATGACCAGCTTTTCGATAAGCTCTCTACCGAGCTTCTTCAGAAGATAAGCGTTCTCGTTACATATAACCAAGAATATAATGAAAAGAACGAAGATGGCTCACTCAAGCCTATTCAGAACACATCAGCTACTCGTTATCTTGAAATCAAGGCTGAAATGAATAAGTCAGGCTCGGATTATGCAACAGCAGCTGCTAAACTCGGTTATGACCCTAACCTTGTATATTCAAGCGAATTTAAAGATGATGACGGCAATCCGCTTAATGTTCTTCTTTTTGCTTATGGACATCCGGATGCAAACGGTTATGCAACAGAGCAAACAACAAAGCTTACATTTAAGCCAACCGATTCTCTTTTCAAATTAGGTTATACAGCACTTGATCTTGCTTGGGATACAGTTCTCAAGGGTTCAATCAAGCTTCTCCATGTAAACACCCAGGGTGACAGAAATCTTGATAATGCATACTATTATTATTTCGACCAAAAGGGTCAATGGAATTCAAGCGATATTGCTGCTAACTATACCCAGGCAAAGATTAACGAATGGGCTGAAGCTAATTACGAAGCTTATGGCGATAAATCAGCAGATGACTTTATTGCAAAAGCTAAGGAACAGCTTTCATTTGACCGTGCAGCTGATGAAAAATCAACAGGCAAGTGGTCAGATATTGATGAAACAAAGCTCTTTGCTAAGTTAAGATACAGCCCTCTTGCTGACTACGGTTTCAATATGCAAACAGGTCCTATCAACCTTTACTTTGCACAAACCGGAACAAAGAATATTGATGAATTCTTTAAAAATGAATATTCAAATTACGGTTCAATGGTAGCAGGCTTTAACGATGCACTTGTTGCAGCAGTTAATGATTTGTTCCCACAAAGAGATAACATTATCGGCACTCGTCCGGAAATGGCAAAATCTCAAACTACAAAGGCAGACGGTGTTGAATCAATCAATGATGCAACAATCAGGAAAATCACTTCAACACTCGTTGGCAATGCACTTAAGATGGTTCAGTACACAGCAGATGCTACTGACGCTAACATTCTCAAGGCATTCTATGATGCTAACGGTACTAATGCTGTTCTTTCAGAAGCAAATCTTGAATCAGCAATGGTTCCTATGCTTGTTGCTTGTATCGGCCAGGTTAACCTTGGTGCAGGCAAACTTCAAGATATTATCCACCCAGCAGAATGGGATGGTTGTAAGGATGCAGAAGCAGTTGCTTATGTATGCCTTAAAGAATACTTATCATACGTACTTCCTAATAAGGATTATTCATCACTTGTAAAAGTGACCGACGGTACAATCAACGCAACACTTGAAGGTACAATTCTTCCTATGGCTCGTGACGCAGTTGCATATGTACTTGAAGGATATGTTCCTGTAACATACAAAGGCAAAACTTGGAAGACAGAAAACGAACCTGTTAATTCAAGTGCTACAATTTTTGACCTCTTGAATTCAGTAGTTCTTTACTACGGTGGAGATTACTCAATGAAGAAGTCAACTAACTCAGGTGAAAGAGCAATGGGTGTTGCAGCTCTTCTCGGTATTTGCGATGAAAACGGTAACAGTGCTCTTACAAATAACCTTTGGGAAAACATTGATAAAATTGCTAACAAGTTCTTCCCTATTCTTGGTACACTCCAAGGCAAGGATTACGGTAAGTTCGATTCACATGACCTTATCTGGAACGATGTAGTTCTTTCAATTCTTAATATTGCAGATAAGAAAGACAGCGGTTTCTGTGGCGTATCTAATTTCGTTTACAAACTTATCACAATCGTATCTGCTGAACCGATTCAGTCAAAAGGTTTTGTAAATACTGTTTATGATTTGCTTGCTGACCTTATCAACGGTCTCTTCGGTAAGCGTTATTCTTCACAGCCGCAGAATTTCACACTTGTAGTTCCTAAGTCAAACGGTGACAACAAGCCATTTGATGATTTACTTCAGGTTAAAACTCTTGCAGGTACCGGCGGTACTGACATCGGTGCAATCCAAAAGGCTATTTGCAACTTTGTTGAATTCACCGGTTATGGTGCAGACAGCACCAAGGGTAATGCTAACAAGTATGGCGATTCAGTAATGAGGGGTATTTTCTTTGCTCTTTCAGCAGTTAACTCTTTCGTTCCTGAAGCTATCACTCCAATCGGAACTCAGCAGCTTAAGACTGCTTCAGCAAGCTTTGCTACACCTTCTATGAAGACAACAGCAGGCGGCGATTGCAGCGATACAGTTTCATTTACAAATAACTGCACAGGTCTTAACCGTGCATATATCTCTAATGGACAGCTTGTTCAACTTTCTCGTTACTATTACAAGCTTAAGTCAGCTACTTATATTGGCAGTGACAACGCAGAAAAAGATATTACATCTCAACTTAAATCAGGTCTTATTGCTCCGAACGAAACAATAGTAACACCTAAACTTCCTATTACTTTCAACTCAGCAGCAGGAGAATCAAATGTAGTTGAAGTTCAGTTTGTATACGACATCGTACTTAAAGATGGCACAGTTGTTGCAGCTGATAATAATGTTTCAGCTTATAAGTATATGACAACTGCAACAGGTTGGAAAGAAGCTATGTATAATAGTAACAAGCAGTTCTTGCATGATACAAATAAAGCTGATCAAACAGTTGGTGTTGAGGGTGCTTATGTAAAATCAACATCTACATTTAGTAGTGATAATACTCTTCTTGCTAACTATCCTGAATACATGGTACTTGATTCATCAAACCTTGCTGATATTTCTACATATTCAGTTAGATATAGAAGTAACAGAAATAAGATTGCAGGTGGTAAAAAAGCAGTTGACGGTATCTACTTCTATGATGAAGATTCAAATTATCAGTCAAACACACTTGATGCAAATAATGTTGTAACAAAGTATGATAAAAATGCTACTTATACAACAGTAAACATCACCAGTGAAAACGCTATCCCTGCTTGGGATAAGACAAACGGTAACCTTCTTAAGTATAATATGTATGACTACCGTGTTGAAACTGCTCCTGGTTCAGGTGAATTCGGTGAATGGAACCGTAACGAGGTAACAGAAGCAACAGCAGGTAACAAAGATAAAATTACTTATTATAAGGGTTACACAAGTGATGAAATTGATGCAGTTAAAGCTCAAACTAACCCTGATGGTACCACAGCTGAAAATATTAAGGCTATTCAGACAAGAACTCATGTAGTTTACACTCTTTCTGAAGCTATTGCTAAGAATATTATCGCAGGTTACCATGTTGGTGACGGTGATATTTACGAATCAGTTTATTTGAAGAACAAAGGCGGTCAGATTAACTACGATAACCTCTTCAACATTGTTTCAATGGGTAACACCAAAGTTCCTGGTTTCTACATTGAAAGTGAGAAGAAGGAGATTCCAAATGCATCTGCTCTTGAAGTTCAACCGTTCCGTTATGATGGTGAAACCAAAATTCAAGGCGGCGAATATCCGGTTGATATGTGTATCTACAATGGTTCTAAGTCAGGTTATGCTCACTTTACTATCCTTGTAGGTGATACCAGTCAGCTCAGCGGTATGAATACTGCTTATGATAATTTGGCATCACTTGTATCACAATATAAGCCTTCAGACTTTACTAACTCAAATGTTTTCGAGCAAGCTAAGCAGGCTCTTCTTAATGTACTTTCTATTAAGTCATCTGCTATGACAATTGCTTTTGCACAGAGCATTAACAATAAGACTCAGCTCACAGCAACAACTAAAGAAGTTACATCAAAGTTTGGCGATTTAGCTTATGTTCCTTATACAAAATCTGCTCCAACAGTAACATCTAAAGGAAAAGAATATACAATTCCAAAGGATGTTTTGGCTAACGCTTATGTTGGTGGCGAAGCTCTTGCTGACGGTTCAGGTAAAGTAGGCGGTGTTGAAGGCGTTTACTACTTCGATGCTGCAGGTACAATGCCAATCTATTCACCATTAGCTCTTTCTGATGATAATGGAAGCGTTCGTACAACAGACCAAGCCGGAATCAAAGTAATTAAGAATGCAGATGGTAAATACTATCTTGCTAACTCAGTTGTTTATGAAACAACTTGGGACAATGCTATTACCACAAATGGTAATCCTTGCCAGATGCCTACTGAAACTCAGGCAACTGACTCACAGGGTAATCTTCTTTACAACCAGGTTCAGTATGTATACCGTGATGCCGATGGCAAGAAGGTTAACTCAAATGAAGATTGGTCATGTAAGTTCCCTGTAACAGATTATACTATCGTTCCTAACGAAGTTAAGTCTGACGGTTCAATCGTTGATAACCGTGGTGCTGTTGCAAAGGCTGTTGATAGAATCAACTATGTAACAAGCATTATGAATGACACACTTAAGCCGGCTGCAGATAATGCATTCAAAAACATTTCTGTTGCAAGAACCGGTCTTAATGACACAAACTTTAACATCTTAACATTCTCTAAGATGACTGACATTGCCAGAAACATTGAAAAGAACTTTACTGTTGATCTTGAATATCATTATGATAAAGTTGTTTTAGGTAAAGATGGCAAACCAGTAATTGATGAAGCTACCGGAGAGGCTAAAACTGAAGATGCAGTTAAGAAGGAATTAGGCGTTTCTCCTGCAAGTGCAGCATCAACTGTACAAAACTGCATTGACAACGGAAAGTCTTATACTTATGTAACTCATTCATCACTTTCATCAGCAGCAGTAGCTGAATATACCAGACTTTTCAATATCTTTGCAAGCGCAGCTGTTGAGCGTGGTTACCAGGGTGCACAGCTTGAAAAAGAAATTAAGTGTGCATCAGGCAACATCTACTCAACTCTTACTGCTACTAAGGCTGTTTATGCTGAAGACGGTAAGACTGTAACAACTGAAGCTTCAGTTGCAAAGAAAACAGGCGCAAATGCTCCTCGCTTTGGTAAGTGGGATGCTGATGGTAAGCTTGTAAACGATGGTTCTTACTCTGCAGAATCATGGACCAGATATGTCAGAGCTCTTGCAGCAGCAGTTGCTCTTGCACAGTATGGTAACGGCGATTATGCTCATAGGAATCCAGCTAACTTTGTTCTTTCTGATAAGAAGGGCTACGATGCTTCACTTACAAATATCTACACTGTTGATACAGAACTTCAGGCTGCAGAGATTGCTCTTGCTCCTGCTGAAACTACAAACAGCACTGTAACAGTTAATGCTGTTGAAGGTGCTACTGTAACAATCAATGGCGCTGCTTACGCAACTCCTGTTTCAGTAGAAACCGGCTCAACAATCACAATTGATGTTAAGGCAGCTGAAGGTTACCAAGTTGTTAATGAACTTACAATCAACGGTGAAAAGGTAACAGTTAATGCATTCCCTTATGAATATAAGGTTGACGGCGATGTTACAATTGCTCCTTCAGTTAAGCAGGCAGCAGCTGATACAATTACTGTAAGCGGTAAGGTTCTTATTGCTACAAATGTTGACGGTACTGAATCATCAACAGGTGTTGCAGGAATTGATGTTATCGCAAACGGCGAAGTAGTTGCTACTTCGGCAGCTGACGGTTCATTCACTGCTACTGTTCCTGTTGGTACAACATCACTTACTGTTCATAGACAAAATGTAACTATCGACAGAACTGTAACACTCACTGGTACAGCAGATATTTCAAATGTTGAAATTCCTGTATGTATTTGTGATTACAACGGTGATGGTGTTATTGATGGCTTGGATAAGCTTACATTCTACACTGCATTTTCCGGCGGTTCAAACGCTTATGATCTCTACTGTGACTATAATAAGGATAATGCAATTGACGGCTTAGATAAGCTTACATTCTTTACCTTCTATGGTAAGACAGTTGAGTATGCTCCACGTGCTCTCGACTAATTAAATTAAATCATATCAGGGGTAGCAATACCCCTGATATGTAACCGTTTATTATAATGGTTACTTTATTATAAATTCTATATGATCGGGTAATCCCCGTTTATATACCGGCCCTGTTTTAAGGGTTGGGAGGTTAAAGGCGATTGCGTTTAGTCACTGTTTATCCCTGATATTACAATATCATTTCTTCAAAGCTTGCTTTTACGCTTTTGCGTTTTTATAACCGAGGTTTGATTTGGTGTTGTATGCGCTCTCGTCTCTCCCTAAATTTTATTTACTTGGCAAGGAGGTAACACCTATGCAAAATGCATTTGTTAAAAAGAGAATAGGTGCTGTAATTGGTACACTTACTTTCTTGGTGCTTATTGCACTTTTCGTGTGCCTTCCTAATACTTCATACGGTGCAACTGTTGGCAGTGAAAAGCCAAATATTTATTGCACTTATACAGACTCTGACGGAAAACAATATGACGGTGATAAATTGCCTGCCGGTACTTACGATGTAAACTTCTATTTAGAAGGTGTTTCCGAGTTATCGGTTGTGCAGGTAACTGCAAAGTACAGCGCAGATGCTACTGTTGATACAGCGGCAAAGTCGCTTCTTTCAGGTGAGGTTACCGACATTTCGTCAATGGGAACTATTACACAAAATTCAAATTTGGTGTTTGGCTTTGTTTCTGATTCTGACTCTTGTTCAGCAATCAATAGTGATGGCACATTGCTTGCAACTTTTTCAGTTGCTTTTGCTAATAAATGTGATGCATCAAATGTAATTTCAGTTTCAACCAGCCCGAATGAGACTTTTGTTTTAACAGATTATAATGATGGGCTTAAGGATGAGTATGCACTCGTTAAACAAGCCGATGATTATGACGGTTCTTTATATCTTATGACCTGTGATGTTTCACCGAAAGGTCCGGGTTGTGATATAACAGGTAAGATTACTATTGCTACTTCCCTTGATGGAGGTGCAAGTGATACCGGTATTAGCGGTATAAATCTTACGGTTAAAACTGCAGATGATTCAACCGTTGCAACTGCAGTTACAGATTCAAACGGTGATTATACACTTGCCGATATTCCGGCAGGTGAGTACAAAATGTTAATCAGTGGTGAAACCACTATTGACAGAACGGTTACATTAGTAGTTTCTGAATCAAAAGATGTTTCATCGGTAAGCATTGCAATATGCGACTATAACCACGATGGCAGTATTGATGGCTTGGATAAGCTTTCGTTTTATAAAGCTTTCTCCGGTGGTGCAGAAGATTATAATCTTTACTGCGACTTTAACAAAGATAATGCAATTGATGGTTTAGATAAGCTTACATTTTTTACATTCTTTGGTAATGAAGTTAAATACGCTGATGTAACTTTGAATTAAATAGGGGGAAAGAAAATGAATAAAACTTTCAAAAAGGCAATTGCTGTCATTTTGTCAGTTCTTATGGTTGTTTTATCAGTACCTTTCACAGCACTTGCAGCACCTGGCGATTATGAACCAAATATGAAAATGTATTTTGGTACATTCGTAGAGGATAATGCAACTAATTATACTGATTATTCAACCTGTGGCACAGGCTCAGAAAAGTTTGGCTCTTATGCTTCACTTTATGGCGCACCTGTAGATTATAATTACACAGTTGTTAATGGTAACACTACTTCCGGTACACTTACTATTAGCAAGGATAAGGCAAATACATATAACAATGCAATCGAAAATGTATTTCCTACACTCGAAAATGATGTTCAGCTCGGTGTCGGTGATTATTTCACAATGACAGTTGCTGTTGAAAACATAAAAGTTCTTTCATCAATCTTGGCACAAGTTCAGTTCAGTGATTCTATTGAACCTGCCGGTATTTATTCTTATAAATCAGGCAGAAAGAACGTTTATAAGCTTGGTACTGAAACTGAAAGAGCAGCTGCTAAGGGTACTTGGGAAAAAGGTAAAGGTGGTTTATCTTACCTTCCTTTATATTCACTTTGTGAAGAAGGCGTAAGCAAATCTTCATTCACAACAGATGGTTCAAACTCTTCACAGATTATTGCTAATAAAGAAGATGGCAAGTACAATGTACTTGATTATAGCTGGTCTTGGCCAAATGTTGATACCACTTCAGTTGCAGATCCTGACGGTTTATTTGTAGACCCTACAACTGGTGAAGCATCAGGTTATACTTATACAAATGCAATTCCTGTTGCTACATTCGTATTTAAAATCGTAACAAACGATCCTATCCAGTTCCACATTTATAATCCTACAAATGTAAAGAGCTTTTCATATGTTGGTCCAAACAGTGATGGTATTATGCTTAATCAACTTACAACATATGCTAAAAATATGTGGGATACAAAAACAAATACTAACACAGGTGATACTGAATGGCCTGGTTCAAGAAAGTCAACTTTCATGGGCTTCAATGAATTTAAGGAAGCTCCTAAGCCATCAACTCACACAATCACATTTACACCTTATGGTGGTGAACCTACCACTCAAACTGTAAATGATGGCGAAATGCCAAAAATTCCTGCTAACACAGCAACAACAGCTCCGACACCGGTTGATTCAACTCATCACTCAGTAACAAGTTACAAGTGGACACCTGAAGTTGTAGCTGCAACAGCTGATGCTGCTTATACTGAAGAAGCAGTAGTAGCAAAATCTGAATGTCCATTCACAGTAACTGACCATAAGGACGCTACTTATAAAGAAGCAGGTTATGATGTTTTAACATGTCCTAATTGTGGCAATTCATATAAAAAAGTAATTGATAAGCTCCATTGTGACCACGCTGATACAAAGGTTGTAAACGCTACTAAACCTACAATCAACAATCCTGGTTACACAGGTGATACAGTATGTAATGTTTGCGACGAAACAATCGCAACCGGTACTGTAATTGCTCAGCTTAACGGTAATGATTACAGAGATGCACTCAAGGCTGCAAAGGATGCTGATGCTTCTAAGTATACAGCAGATTCTTATGCTAAGGTAACAGAAGCACTTGCTAAATATGATGAAGCAACAGTTGGTGCTTACACATCACAGGAAGATGTAGATGCTGCAACAGATGCTCTTAAAGCTGCAGTTAACGGTCTTGTAGCTAATCCTACAACTGAAACTTATACTTATAACTTCATTAACGGTGAATCTAAAGAAAGAACTGTTAACAAGGGCGAAACACCTGAAAACTTTGCTAACACTCCTGCTAAGGTTACCGATAATAAGAACGGTACTCATACAACAACAACTTATACATGGTCACAGGACGGTTTTGTATTTACTGAAGTTGGTAGCGACAAAGTAGATGATTGTACTCTTAATTACGAAACCGTTACTCAGCCTACAATTAAGGCAGAAGGTTCTAAGACAGCTACTTGCCCGGATTGCGGTCATGTATCAACACTTCCGATTGATAAGCTTAACGGTACAGAATACTATGCTGCACTTGAAGCTGCACAGAATGTAAAAGCTGATGATTTCACAGCAGCTTCTTACGCAAAGATAGCAGAAGCTCTTAAGGCTAATGCTCAGGCTACAGTTGAAGCTTACACAACACAGGAAGATGTAGACGCTGCAACAGCTGCTCTTAAAGATGCAGTTGCTAAGCTTGATGCAGGTGTAGTTGTAACAGTTGCTTCAACAAAACTTGGCACAACAACTCTTAACGGTGCTGATGCTACAAACGGTGCTAACGCAAGACTTGCAGTTGGTGACGATGTAGTTCTTACTGCTAAAGCTAATAACGAAACAGGCGAATTCGTAGGTTGGAAAGTTGGTAACAAGATTGTTTCTGACGAAGCAACATTTAAAACAGCTGCAGCAGCTGACATCACTTACGAAGCAGTATTTGCTGAAAAGGTTGATGAAACATTTACAGTAGTATTTGTAGACCCATACGGCAATGTAATTTCTACACAGCCTGTTACTAATGGTTCAGCTATCACAATTCCGGATGCTCCAAAGATTACCGGTTACACATTCACCGGTTGGTCAATGACTGAGGAAGAAATCAGCAAACTCACAGACGGTGCTACAATCTATGCTCAGTATAAGAAGGACGATGTTGCTAAGTATACAGTAACAGTTCCTGAAGATGCTACTCTCACAGTAGACGGTGTAGAAACAGCAAGCCCGGCTCAGGTTGCTTACGATGCTAAGGTTAGCGTTCATAAGGACGGTGCTGAAGCTTGGAAGTTAGCTGACGGTACAGTAGTTGGTTATGGCGATACTTACACATTCTTCTGCGGTTCTGATATGAGCCTTGAAGCTGAAATGACTGCTGTAAAGAAGGAAACAACAGTTGTAATTACAGGCGTAAATGAAATTGCTGGTTCTGTTCAGGTTTCATTTGCTGCAACTCGTAATGTTGCTCCTGGCGAAACAGTAGTTCAGCAGGGCTTTGTATATGGTAAGAACTTAGCAGATTCTGAACTCACACTTGAAAATGTTGGCAATAAGGGTGCAGCTGCTAATGCAGGCACTGTAAAGATTCTTTATACCAAGAATTCTGCACAAGATATCGCTCTTAGATATGGTCTTGCTAAGAAGGACGGTAAGGTATCAGCAAGAGCATTTGTTATTACAAAGACTGCTGATGGCTCATTAAAGACAACTATGTCTAACATTGAATCTTACACTTATGCATAACAAATTATAATTTATTAGTGCTTTCCCTCTGCCTTTACGGGTGGGGGTAAGGCACCGGTAAATTTAGGAGGAAAACCAATGAAAGAGCTTTACACAAAGCCAATGTCACAGATTGATGAGTTTAAGACTTATGATGTTATAACTACCTCAACAGGCGGTAGAGAAGAAGGCGACGGAGGCTTAGACTAAGCAATCGCTTTTAGTTTGACATTGAAATAAAGCTTTAGGAGACGGTAGAAATACCGTCTCTTTTTGCTTTTTATAAACTAATAAAATAAAGGTGTAAGCAGCATAAGATTTTGGTTGAAATAAAACAAAGCCATCGGTTAAAAACCGATGGCTTTTATACTGTCGATAAACTGAATTAAAAGTAATACAAAATCTGACGCACTGCTGTACGACAGATTTTGAGAGACGGAGCAGTGGAATGAGTTCAAAATAACTTAAAGTTATTTTGAACGATATCAAACTTGCGACGACACCAAATTCTTTGCTCTCGTTGTTCGCAGAATTTGGAACTACGGGGTCCCTAAAAAGCGTAAGCTTTTTGGGGAAAAGGAGAAAGGAATAGAGTGTTTATTATGAATTTCAAAGAAATTCATTCAAACACGGAATTGCTTTTGACGCGTCACAGGTTCGAGCATTACATCTAATTACATAAAAATAAAAAGGATACCTATAAGGTATCCTTTTTATTTTGGTGGGAACAACAGGGCTCGAACCTGTGACCCTCTGCTTGTAAGGCAGATGCTCTCCCAGCTGAGCTATGCTCCCGTCAGCGATATTGATTATATAACAAGTAGGGCAGAATGTCAAGAGTTAATTTTAGAAAAAAGTTCTTTTATTCTGTCAATTTCATTATTTAAGTATAAATAGCCGAATAATGCTTCTACTCCGGTGGCACAGTGGTACTCACCGTCAGTTGCACTTTTTGGGGAATGGCCCACTTTAGCATTGCGCCCGCGTTTGAAAATCGCAAGTTCATCTTCGGTTAAATCATCCTTGATTTTTTCAAAAGCAACGGTTTGTGCTTTTGCCGAAACATACTTTACACTTTCCTTGTGCAAATCATTTACGGGGCGATTGGCATCAAGCACAAGTGTTTCACGCACAAGTATTTCATAAATGCAATCGCCTATAAATGCCAAATTAAGCGGGCTTAATTGCTTTGCATTAACATCTTTGTCTACAAATCTCATATTTATTAAGGCACATATTCAAACTCTATGTCATAGAGTGAAACAATGTCACCCTCCTCAATTCCTTTTTCTCGAAGCGCATTAAAAATTCCGCTCTTTTCTAATACTCGTTGCATATATTGCAGTGCTTCGTAATCTTCAATATCAATCCCTTTGAGAACTTTTGGAAACCAACTTGCTTCCACAAGAAAGTAATGTTCATCAACTTGGGTGATTTTAAAGCCTTTATCATCTTTAACCAATGCTTCAAACGGAATTTCTTCAACTTCATATTCTTTAATAGGAGGCAAGGTCTGCAACTTGTTCCAAACCGCATTCATAAGCTCCTTTGTACCTTCCATGATCGGCGCACAGATAGAATAATAGTCATATCCCTTATCTTCAACATATTTTTTAAATCTTTCGATTTGTTCAGGCTCAGCCATATCAATTTTATTTCCGGCAACTATTTGCGGTTGTTTTGCAAGTTCGGGGTTGAACTTTACAAGTTCCTCATTGATTTTTTCAAAATCTTCAATAGGGTCTCTGCCTTCGCTGCCGCTTACATCAACAATGTGTACAAGAAGCCTGCAACGCTCAACATGTCTCAAAAATTCATGCCCGAGTCCGATACCTTCGCTTGCACCTTCAATAAGCCCCGGAATATCCGCTATAACAAATGAGTTGCCCTCACCCATTGATACAACACCCAAGTTTGGCACAAGGGTTGTAAAGTGATAATCGCCGATTTTAGGCTTTGCTTGGCTTACTACTGATATAAGGCTTGATTTGCCTACTGACGGATAACCTAAAAGTCCCACATCGGCAAGAAGCTTAAGCTCAAGCGAAACTTCCCATTCTTCACCCGGTACACCCGGCTTTGCAAATCGCGGTACTTGGCGGGTAGGAGTTGCAAAATGAATGTTTCCCCAGCCGCCTTTTCCGCCTTTAGCAGCTACAAATCTGTCAGTCTTACTCATATCAGCCATAACTGCGCCTGAATTTGCTTCGCGAATGATAGTGCCCCTCGGCACTTTGATTTCAAGGTCGGGCGCTTTTTTACCGTATTGGCGTGAGCCGCGTCCGTTTTCACCGTTTTTGGCTACATATTTTCTTTTATATCTGAAATCGGCAAGGGTTGCAAGGTTGTCATCAACTACAAATACAACATCTCCGCCTTTTCCTCCGTCACCGCCGTCAGGTCCGCCGGCAGCCACATATTTTTCCCTGTGAAATGCTACTGCGCCTGCAC
>ERZ1035025.822-NODE-822-length-18336-cov-5.325803_pt1 | contig 18336 bp, 18 predicted proteins | sample MGYA00520619_ERZ1035025 | MGnify/ENA primary metagenome ERZ1035025 (study PRJEB33766, sample SAMN09781742) | gut metagenome | biome: gut microbiome | host: Homo sapiens | place: Madagascar | study: EMG produced TPA metagenomics assembly of the PRJNA485056 data set...
CGGGGATCCGGCTCGGCAGACTCTCCAACCGCACGATCCAGACGCTGCACAAGGCGCATCCGGGCGAGCGCATCCCGGTCAACCCCGTCGTCATCGGCGCGGGCGCGCCCGGCGAGCGCTTCGCCGCGACGCTCGCGACGGTGCTCGAGGACCCCGGCGTCGACGGCGCCTGCGTCGTCGTGGGGCCGAGCCCCTTCTCCGCGCTTGATCCGACGGTGACGGAGATCGCCCGGGCCGCGATGAAGACCTACAAACCCGTCTTCATCTCCTGGATCTCCGGCCGGGGCACCCCGGCCGTCCGCCGGCAACTCGACGCCCTGCCGGACTCCCGCCTCATCGCGATCCGCTCCCCCGAGCTCGCCATGCGCGCCTTCGGCCTGCTCGCCGAGCGCGCGCGGCGGCTCGAGTCGCTTCGGCGTCCGCCCGCGGCGAAGCGGGGCCGCATCAGCGCCGAGTCGCTCACCAAGATCCGCGTGCTCTGCGCCCGGGCGCTCGAGTCCGGACGACATCTTCTGAAGCCCTGGGAGATCCGGGCGCTCGTCGAGGCGCTCGGACTGCGCCCCGTTCCGGCAAGGCTCGTGAGAACCCTCGAGGAAGCGCAGAAGGCGGCGCGGGATATCGGGTTTCCCGTGGCGATCAAGTCCGCCGATCCGGCCTGCGGAAGCCGCAGCGCCGCAGGCCTTGTGCTCCTCTCGATCGGCACGCCCGAGGAGCTCGCTGCAAGCTGGGAGACGCTCCAGACGCGGCTCGCCGAGCTCGAGCACCTCGAGCGCGCCGGAGACGTCCTCGTCGAGCGGATGATCCCCCATTCGCTCGAGCGCGAGCTTCGCCTCGGCATCCGTCTTGACGCGGTGCTCGGCCCCGTCGTCGAGTTCGGCGGCGTCGGCCTCGCCTCGTCCCTTTTCGGCGACGTCGCGGTGGGACTGCCGCCCCTCACGCTCGCCGACGCCGAGCGCATCGCCCGCGAACCTCGCGTCTCGCTCGCGCTCTCGGAATACCGCGGCATGCCCGAGATCCGCTGGCAGACGCTCACGCAGGCCCTCATCTCCCTGGCGGACCTCGCCGCGGCGGTGCCCGCCGTCCGGGAGCTCAGGCTCGAACCAGTCGTCCCGGAGGGAGACAGGCTCACGGTGCTCGACGCCTCGGCGGCCCTCTATGACGCTCCGCTTGAGCCCGACCGAACGTTCCGCCATCTCGCGATCCGCCCGCCAGCGATCGGCCGCGAGGAGGCGTTCACGGCGAAGGGGGGGGCGCGCTTCACGCTGCGCGCGCTCACCGAGGACGACCACCCGCTCCTCAGGGACTTCATCACGACGCTCTCGGAGTCGTCCTTCTACTACCGCTTCCACACTTCCGCGGCGCTCTCCGAGGAGCGCATCGCCGCGATGTGCCGTCCGGACTGGTCCCGGGGCGGCGCCTGGGCGCTCGTTGAGGAGACGCCCGAGGGCGAGTCGATCGCCGCGTCGGGACGCTGGTCGCGGCTCGGCGCCGCGCAGGAGGACGAAGCGGAGTTCGGCCTCGCCACGCGCGACTCGCGCCAGCGCCTCGGCCTCGCAAGGCGCCTTCTCGCCAAGCTTGAGGCGGAGGCCGCGACCGAGGGGTGCGTGCGCATCAGCGGCTTCGTCCTCCCCGGGAACGACCCCATGGAGGCCTTCATGCGCTCCGAAGGGTACGCGCCCGACGCCGAGACGCCCGACGCCGCCGGCGCGCGCCGCTGGTCCCGGACGATCCCGCGCGGCGAGGCTGGCCCGCAGGCGAAGTCCTGAGCGGCTCGAGCGCAGCACAAGCGCCTCGAAACGCAGGACAATTGCACTGTCACCAATTCATCCGGACTTCCATCCATGAGCATCCAGACCTCGCTTCAGTACGGCATCCTGCACCTCACGCTCGACCGCAAGGAGCGCCGCAACGCGCTCACCGCGGACATGCTCCGCACGCTCGCGCAGGCGCTCAACGACGCAGCCGCGGACCCCAAGGTCCGCGTTGTCCTGCTCAAGGCCGCCGGCTCGGTCTTCTGCGCAGGCGCGGACCTCGAGGAGACGCTCCGCACGCCCGAGGCCGTCGACGAGGCCGCCGTCGCCTACTTCGACGCGCTCGCGAAGTTCCCCAAGCCCGTCATCGCCGAGGTGAGCGGCCCCTGCGTGGGCGAAGGGTTCATCACGCTTCTTTACTGCGACCTCGTCTACGCGGGCGCCCACGCGCTCTTCTCGCTCCCGACGGTCGCGCTCGCGCGCACGCCCCGGTTCGGATCGGCCTCGATCATCACCGCCGCCGCGGGCTATCCGAAGGCCGCCGAAAAGCTCCTGCTTTCCGAGCCCATCAGCGCCGACGAGGCCGAGGCGATGCGCCTCATCACCCGCGTCGTCGATGACGAGCAGCTCGAGAGCGTCGTCGCCGCCAAGACCGCGCGCCTCGCCGTCCTGCCGCCCCTCGCAGTCGCCGGCACCAAGGCGGCGCTGCGCGCCGCGCGCGACCGCGTGACCGAGGGCGTCTCCGACTTCGAGGAGGAGATCTTCCGCCGCCAGGCCGCCACGCCCGAAGCCGCCGAAGCGCTCAAAGCGTTCCTTGAGGGCAGGAAGCCCGTCTTCCAGTCCGAAGAGTGATGCACACATCTAGTGCATATTGCACCATCATCGATCACACAAGGCTCCCAGGGCGTCCCACGGAGCCTTTTTCATGCATCACCGCTTGAAAAGCGGCATCTACGCGCATCCCGACGGCTTTCTCATCGATGCGAGGCCATTGGCACGGTGATTGCTCCCTTCTCAATCAAGAGACGCATCGCCTCCCCGCTTCCGCAGGAGCTGCGAATCAGATGTCTTCACCTCAGAGATCAGGAGCCGGATATGTTCAAGATTTCCCGCCGCACGGCCGTCGCCGCCGCCACATGCCTTCTCGCCTCCGCCGTCGCCGCCTCGGCCGGCGCAGCCGAACTCACGGGCACGCTCAAGAAGGTTCAGGAATCGGGCTCCATCACGCTCGGCTATCGCGAGAGCTCCGTCCCGTTCTCGTACCTCAACTCCGATGGCAAGCCCGTCGGCTACGCCTTCACGGTCTGCCGCCGCGTCGCTGACGCTGTTCAGAAGGAGCTCGGCCTCACCAAGCTCGACATCAAGTATCAGGCCGTCACGTCCGCCAACCGCATCCCGCTCATCCAGAACGGCACGGTCGACATCGAGTGCGGCTCCACCACGAACTCCCTCAAGCGCCAGAAGGAGGCCGCCTTCTCGACGAGCTACTTCGGCATCCAGGTGACCGCCGCCGTCTGGAAGTCCGCGGGCATCAAGAAGCTCGAGGATCTCAACGGCAAGACGATCGCCCTCACCTCCGGCACGACCGCCGTCGCCCTCGTCAAGGACTTCGAGAAGAAGAACGGCTTCAAGTTCCGCTACCTGATGACGAAGGACTTCGCCGAATCGATGCAGCTCGTCGCCAAGAAGCGCGCCGACGCCTTCGTGATCGACGACGTCCTGCTCGCCGGCCAGATCTCCAACCTCCCGAACCCCGAGGACTTCGAGATCGTCGACGCGGCGCTCTCCGTCGAACCCTACGGCGCGATGTTCCGCAAGGACGACCCGCAGTTCAAGGCCGTCGTCGACAAGACCGTCACCGACATGATCACCTCGGGCGAGCTCAGCAAGCTCTACACGCAGTGGTTCGAGTCGCCGATTCCGCCCAAGAGCTCGAACCTCAACTTCAAGATGAACAGCTACACCAAGGAACTCTTCGCCAACCCGAGCGACAAGGGCATCTGACCCGACCGTCTCTGAAGGCCTGCCTTGAATCCCGGGCGCGGCTTGCTAGCACTTGGCTGCGTCCGGGATCTTCTTCCCCAAACGTCACAGACCCCCGGCCCGATTCACGCCTGGCGTCCGCAAGGACGCTCTCCCCGGCGCGACGGGACACAAAAGAGGAATTCGTCATGGCGCTCAATTTCAGCCTGGACTCGCTCTTCGAGCAGTCCCTTCTCACGGACGACCCTTGGTGGCGCTACATCCTTGACGGCGCCGGCTGGACGATCGGCCTCACCGTCGCGGCCTTCGCGCTCGCGCTCGTGCTCGGCATCATCGTCGGCACGCTGCGCACGGGCCCGAGCAAGGTGATCCGCGGCCTGTGCGAGGCGTGGATCGAGCTTTTCCGCAACATCCCGCTCATCGTCCAGATCTTCATCTGGTACTTCGTCGTGCCCGAGCTCGTGCCCTGGTACAAGGACTGGCTCATCGAGGCCGATCCGGCCGTCGGTCAGTTCGTCACGGCCTTCCTGTGCATGGGGCTCTTCACCTCGTCGCGAATCGCCGAGCAGGTCCGCTCGGGCATCTCGTCGATCCCGAAGGGGCTGCCCAACGCCGCACGCGCTCTGGGCTTCACTACGGTGCAGGCTTACGTCCAGGTCATCCTCCCGATGGCCATGCGACTCATCGTCCCGCCGCTCACGAGCGAGGCGATGAACCTCGTCAAGAACACCGCCGTCGCCATGACGATCGGACTCCCTGAGCTCACGATGCGCGCCAACGAGATGGGCGAGAACACCTTCACGTTCTTCGCCGCCTATCTCTGGGCCACGCTCATCTACATCGTGATCGCCCTCTTCGTGAACCGGCTCATGGCCTGGGTCGAGGCGAAGAGCGTCATCCCCGGCTTCATCGCCGCCCGCTGAGGAGTTCCGCCATGTCCGTCGACTTTTCCTCGATCTCCGGCTCGGTTGACTTCCTGCTCGCCGGCGCGGGCTACACGATCGAGCTCACCGCCATCACCGCCGTGCTCGGCCTCGCCCTGGGCACGCTCCTCGCCCTCGCGCGCCTCTCCTCGATCGGATGGCTCTCCGCGGCCGCGAAGCTCTACATCAACTTCATGCGCGCGGTTCCGCTCGTCCTCGTGCTCTTCTGGTTCTTCCTGCTGATGCCCGAGGTGCTGCGCTTCGCGCTCGGTCTCGACCATCCCGTGATGATCGGCGCCAACCTCACGGCCATCATCACCTTCGTGCTCTTCGAGGCCGCGTACTTCGCCGAGATCATGCGCGCGGGCATCCAGTCGGTCAGCCGCGGGCAGTTCTTCGCCGCCACCGGCCTCGGCCTCACGTACGGCCAGACGATGCGCTACGTGATCCTCCCCCAGGCCGTGCGCAACATGCTCCCCGTTCTCCTCACCCAGACGATCATCCTCTTCCAGGACACCAGCCTCGTCTACGTGATCAGCGGCAGCGACTTCATGGGAGCCGTCGTCAAGATCGCCCAGCGCGACGGGCAGCTCGTTTTGATGTACTCTTTCGCAGCCGTCTGCTACCTGGCAGTCTCGCTCTCGCTCTCCATGCTCATCCGCCGCCTGCAGGCAAGGATGGCCATCGCATCGCGCTGAGCGCCCGGCGCGCACTTCCGGCGCTCAGCCACAGAAGAACAGGAAAGGGCCCAGCCCCGATAAGGATCCATCCCCATGGCAATGATTGAAATCAAGAACCTCAGCAAGTGGTACGGCAACTTCCAGGTTCTGAAGAACTGCAACGTCAACGTCGAGAAGGGCGAGGTGGTCGTCGTCTGCGGCCCCTCGGGCTCGGGCAAGTCGACGCTCATCAAGACTGTCAACGCCCTCGAGCCCTTTCAGAAGGGCGAGATCATCGTCGACGGCGTCTCCGTCGGCGACCCGAAGACCGACATGCCGAAGCTGCGCAGCCGCGTCGGCATGGTGTTCCAGCACTTCGAGCTCTTCCCGCACCTCTCGATCCGCGAGAACCTGATCCTCGCGCAGATGAAGGTGCTCGGCCGCTCCCGCGAGGAGTCGCTCGCCCGCGGCCTCAAGCTCCTTGACCGCGTGGGCCTGCTCAAGCACGCCGACAAGTTCCCCGGCCAGCTCTCGGGCGGCCAGCAGCAGCGCGTCGCCATCGCCCGCGCCCTCGCCATGGACCCGATCTGCATGCTCTTCGACGAGCCGACCTCCGCGCTTGACCCCGAGATGATCAACGAGGTGCTCGACGTCATGGTGAGCCTCGCCAAGGAAGGCATGACGATGATGGTCGTCACGCACGAGATGGGCTTCGCCAAGAAGGTTGCCGACCACGTCATCTTCATGGACGCCGGCGAAATCATCGAGAACCTGCCCGCCGAGCAGTTCTTCAGCCAGCCGCACACCGAGCGCGCCCAGAAGTTCCTCTCGAAGATCCTCAACCACTGATTTCCGCGAGCGAGGCGCCCGCCGCCTCGTCTCTGCGCAAGGGCGCTCCGGCTTGACCTCCGGCGCGCCCTTCGTTTTTTCTGGGCCCCCGCAGCTCCGCTCGATCGCGCCCCGGAGCGTCACTTATGATGTGCTCCGCTCCCTCCGGGATTCTCCCGCCGGAAGCGAAACCGCCCGCGGCGGCGTCTATCCCAAACTTTCTCCTGATCGCCTCCGATGTCAGATTATATAAAAAGTAAAAATGTTAAATATACCACCATAAAAGATCAGGAATCCGTCGCTGACGGCCTACCGGCCGTTGATCCGGCGGGCGGATCCACCCTCTCCCGGCCGCTGCGCGTGCTCTTCGCCTGCCCGCAGACGGTCTTTGACGTGAGCAACGGCGCCTCGCTCCTGTGCTACTTGATGGTGCAGGAGCTCGCAAGGCGGGGGCTGCGCGTGGGCACCTTCGGCGGCGCCATCTTCGACAACCCCGCCGGCATGGCCCGCATTCCCAACCTCAAGGAGCAGATCGAGGCAAACAAGGAGAAGAAGATCCTCGTCAACAACGACTTCTCCGCCGGCGAGGACCATCCCGTCACGCACTGGTTCTTCACCGGGTTCCACTCGACCAAGTGGGACGACATGACGCAACGGGCTTCATCAACGAGTACACGCAGGTCCTGCGCACCTTCAGGCCCGACGTCGTGATCGGCTACGGGTGCGATCCGCTTTGCCGCTCCATGTGGATGGAGGCTCGGCTCTTCGGCATTCCGACGGTCTATGTCGTCGTCAACGGCAACCACCATCACTATCGCTTTCCCCTCCACGACCTCGTCATCACGGACTCCCGGGCGACGGCCGAGCTCTACAGGCGCACCGAGGGGCTCTCCGTCACGCCCGTCGGCATCTTCATCAACCCGGAGATCGTCGTCGCGAAGACGAGGAGCCCCCAGACCGTCACGCTCATCAATCCCGCCTTCGCCAAGGGCGTCGCGATCGCCGCGCGCCTCATCCTGATGGCGAACAAAGAGCGGCCGGACATCCCGTTCATGGTCGTCGAGTCCCGCCAGAAGCTCGCCGACGCCCTGAGGGCGCTCAAGGCCCCGGGCGGCGCCGTCGGCTCGGCCTTCCCGGCGAACCAGACCTTCCACAACATCGCGCTCCACGACGCGACCTTCAACATCTCCGAGATCTACGCGACGACGAAGGTTCTTCTCGCCCCGTCCCTCTGGTACGAGAGCTGGGGGCGCGTCGCGACCGAGGCCACGATGAACGGCATCCCCGTCCTCGGCTCGAGGAACGGCGGCATCCCGGAGGCGATCGGCCCGGGCGGCGTCACGCTCGACACGCCCGAGTCCTGCGGCGCCATCAACGAGACCGAAAAGTGGCTCACCCTCCCCTCCGAAGAGGAGTGCCGGCCCTGGGCGGACGCGCTCTACGCGCTCTTTGACCATGCCGCCGAATGGCAGGACCGCTGCGCCGAGGCGGCCCGCACGAACAGCCTCAAGGTCCGCGGCGACCGCCTGATGGAGCTCTTCGCGCCGTTGCTCGCGCGGCGCGCGGGCGACGGCGACTTCTCGCGCATGGGCTCGATCTTCTACCAGGACGATCCGCTCGACTGGGAGCCGGCTGGAAGGAGCTGACCGCTCCGCAGGGCGCTCCCGGGCTTTTCCGCACCCGGCTCGGGAAAGCCCGGCATGCGGAGCGCATCGCTTCGTTCATCGGCTGATTCTCCTCTAAAATGATCCGTTGCCCTGCATTCCGCGGGAAGGAGCTCAGCCACCATGACCGTTGCGCATTTCGACGCCGAAGCCGCCGTCCGGCTCGGAAAGGACGTTCTCGCCCATGAGGCGGACGCCATCGCGGCCGCTTCGCGGCGCCTCTCAGAGACGCCGGACTTCGCCGAAGCCGTCCGGGCGATCCTCGGCTGCCGGGGGCGCCTCGTCGTCTCGGGCGTCGGAAAGTCCGGCCACATCGGCCGCAAGCTCGCCGCGACCTTCGCCTCCACGGGCACGCCCGCGTTCTTCGTTCATGCGGGCGAGGCTGCCCACGGTGACCTCGGCATGATCACGAGCGAGGACATCGTCCTCGGCATCTCCTACTCGGGCGAGACGCAGGAGCTTCTCATGATCGTCCCGACGATCAAGCGCGAGGGCGCGAAGCTCATCGCCATGACCGGGAACCCCGACTCCTCGCTCGCACGGCACGCGGACCTGCACATCAACTGTCACGTCGACCGCGAGGCCTGCCCGCTCAATCTCGCCCCGACCTCCTCGACGACCGCGACGCTCGCGCTCGGCGACGCGCTCGCAGTCGCCTGCCTCTCCGCGAAGGGCTTCAGCAAGGAGGACTTCGCAAGGAGCCATCCCGGCGGAGCGCTCGGCCGCAGGCTTCTCATCCACGTGCGCGACATCATGCGCACGGGCGAGGCGATTCCGCGCGTGTCGCCCGACACACGCATTCCGGACGCGATCCGCGAGATCACGCTCCGCCACATCGGCATGACCGCCGTCACGGACGACAAGGATCGCGTGCTCGGCATCTTCACCGAGGGCGACCTGCGCCGCCTCATCGAGCGCGCAGGCGACGTGCGCGGCATCGTGATCGGCGACGTCATGACCCCCTCCCCGCACACGATCGGACCCGACGAGCTCGCTGCGGCGGCCGTCAAGGAGCTCGAGCGCCACCAGTGCAACCAGCTTCTCGTCACGGACGCCTCGGGCAGGCTCGTGGGCGCGCTCCACCTCCATGACCTCATGAACGCCAAGGTGCTCTGATGACGAACCTCGAAAGACTCCGCCGCATCCGCATCGTCGTCCTCGACGTCGACGGCGTGCTCACCGACGGCTCGCTCGTCTTCTCCTCCGAAGGGGAGCTCGCCAAGTCGTTCAACGTGCGCGACGGCCTCGGCATCAAGCTCCTGCAGGCCGCGGGCATCGAAGTCGCGATCCTCACGGGCCGCACCTCCGGGATCGTGAGCGTCCGCGCCGCCGAGCTCGGCATGAATCTCGTCGAGCAGGGACGCCTCAGGAAGCTCCCGACGCTGCGCGCGATGCTCGCCCGAGCGAACCTCAGCCCGGAGGAATGCGCCTACATGGGCGACGATCTTCCTGACCTGCCCTGCCTGCGCGAGGTCGGCTTCGCCGCCACGCCCGCCGACGGCAGCGCCGAGCTCGAGCCCTGGGTGCACTGGCGCGCCCCCCATGCGGGCGGCCGCGGCGCGGTGCGCGACCTCGCCGAAACGATTCTCCAGGCCAAGGGGCTCTGGGAGGATCTCGTCCGCGAACGCTTTCTCTCCCAGGAGTGACGCATGGCCAGCCGCCGCATGATCCTGCGCGAGCGCATCACCGCCATCATCGGATCGGTGATCCTGCTGCTGCTCGTGCTTCTGAGCTACTGGTACTCCATCCGCGCGGACCTCGCCGGACTCAAGTACGTCCCGAGCGACAAGAGCCCGGACTTCATCGCGAAGAGCGTCTCGCTCACGGACTTCGATGAGACGGGCGCGCCGAAGTTCCGCGCGACCGCGGGGAGCCTGCAGCACTTCTCCGACGAGCGCATCCGCGCCGAAAACGCCTCGTTCGTGTCCCTGCGCCCGCGCGACGCGCTCGCCGCAGCCCGGGCCGACGAACTCTGGAGCGACGACGGCCTCGAGACCGTGGAGCTCTCGGGCGCGGTAACGCTCACGCGCAACGCCTTCGAGGGCGAGCCGGAGCTCTTCCTCAGGACGGACCGTCTGCGCGGATGGCTCGACAGCATGCGCTTCGAGACGACGGCGCCCGTGTCCATGCGGCGCGGAACGGACACCACCGAGTCCGCGGGAGGGCTGGTGTACGATAATGTCGCCCGCACCGTGGAGCTCGCGGGCGGAGTGCATTCCGTCTTTCATCCGCAGAACTACCGCGCCGAGCGCTCGCAGTAAGCGCGGACCCCATCGCACCGGAATCACACATCATGAAGAAGCTTCTTGCCGCCGCCCTTGCGCTCACCCTCTCCGCCGGAGCCCAGGCGCTCCAGACCGACAGCGCTCAGCCGATCGCGGTGCACGCAGACAAGTTCAACGGCGATGAGGTCAAGCAGACCGCCGTCTACAGCGGCGACGTCGTCGTCGACCAGGGCTCGATGCGCATCACGGGCGACACGCTCACGCTGCGCATCACCCCGAAGGGCTACCGCCAGGCGACCGTCACCGGCGCGCCGACGAAGTTCCGCCAGCAGCGCGATCCCGATCCGAAGAACCCCGTGGACGAATGGGTCCACGCCGAAGCCGCGCGCATTGTCTATGACGAGGAGACGGACACGATCACGCTCACCGGCGCGGCGCGTCTGTCGCGCTCGGAGAACGGCGTCGAGAAGGACATGACCGAGGGCGAGAGGATCGTCTACGACATGCGCAACGCCCGCTCCGTCGTCGAAGGCGGCGTCTCGGCCGGCCAGCGCCAGCGCGTCACGACCGTCATCGCCCCGCGCGGCAAGAACGCCGGCGCCGACGCGAAGCCTCGCGAGGGAGCCTCCCTCTCAACCGCGGAGACGCTCTCCGCCCCGAAGAAGAACTGAACCGACTGATCCCGCCCCGGAGACTCCCTGCAAATGGCTGAAACTGACAACGTCCTGCCCGCCGGAACGGAGCGGCATGAGCTCATCGCGACCGGCCTCAAGAAGCGCTACGGCTCGCGCCAGGTCGTCAAGGGCGTTGACCTCTCCGTGAAGTCCGGCGAGGTCGTGGGCCTGCTCGGTCCCAACGGCGCGGGCAAGACCACGACCTTCTACATGGTGGTCGGCCTCGTCGTCGCCGACGGCGGCTCGATCGAGCTCGACGGCCGCTCCATCCTTCACCAGCCGATCTACAAGCGCGCCCGCATGGGGCTCTCATACCTCCCGCAGGAGGCGAGCGTCTTCCGCAAGCTCACGGTCGAGGACAACATCCGCGCGATCCTGCAGATGCAGGTCGACGCGCGCGGCCGCACGATCAGCGCCGCGGAGGTCGAATCCCGGCTCGAGCGGCTTCTCGACGAGCTGCAGATCCGGCACATCCGCACCAATCTCGCGATCTCGCTCTCGGGCGGCGAGCGCCGCCGCACGGAGATCGCCCGTGCGCTCGCGGCTTCGCCGCGCTTCATCCTCCTTGACGAGCCCTTCGCCGGCGTCGACCCGATCGCGGTGATCGAAATCCAGCGCATCGTGCGCTACCTCAAGGAGCGCAACATCGGCGTGCTCATCACGGACCACAACGTGCGCGAGACGCTCGCCATCTGCGACCACGCCTACATCATCAACGAGGGCCGCGTGCTCGCCTCGGGCGATCCGCAGGACATCATCACGAATCCCGACGTGCGCGCCTTCTACCTCGGCGACAACTTCAGCATGTGAGGCTCCCATGCCCGCGATCTCAGCCGGCCTCGGCGCCGTTCTTCTTCAGCAGCAGACCCTCGCCCCGCAGCAGCAGTACGCATTGAGGCTCCTGCGCATGAACGCCGAGGAGCTGCTCGACGAGGCGGCGCTCGCCGCCGAGGAGAATCCGCTCCTTGAGCGCGACACGCCCGCCGAGGGCGCCGACGCCGCTCCTGCGGACTCCGCCGCGCTCCACGAGGAGGCCGAATCCGTCAGACGCGAAGGCGAAGCTCAGCTGCCCGATGACCGCGGTCCCCTTGAGAACGCCTACTCGGGCTGGACCCGCGGCGCCGGCGATGACGAAACGCCTGCGGTCGAGCGCGTCGCCGCTACGGCCTCGCTCCGGGACGACCTTCTCGCGGAGCTCGGAAGCCTCAGCGCGGACGATGAGACCCGGCGGCTCGCCGCCTGCCTCATCGAGGAGCTCGATGACTCGGGCCTCCTCCCGGGCACGCTCGAGGAGACGGTCGAAAGCCTCGCCGCCATCGCCTCCGCTCCGATCGAGGCCTGGCGCCGCGCGCTCGATCTCCTTCAGACCTTTGATCCCGCCGGCGTCGGCGCGAGCTCCCCGGCGGAGTCGCTCGCCCTGCAGGCGCGCCGCCGCGTCGAGGAGGGGCTCGCCCGGCCCGAAGCCGGAGCGCTTCTAGAGCGGCTCGTGACGAGCCATCTGCGGCAGATCGCCGCGCAGGACCGCCCCAGGCTCATCGAAGCCGCGGGCGGAGACGAGGCGCTCCTTGACGAAGCGCTCGCGCTGCTCAGGACGCTCAACCCCCATCCGGCCGCCGACTACTCCGGCGAGCGCACCCAGTACGTCGTCGCCGACATCATCGTGCGGCGCATCGACGGCGTCTGGACGGCGGACCTCAACCCTGCGGCCCAGCCCGGCCTGAGACTCTCGAGCCTTGCGCAGAGCGTCGCCGTCGACGAGCGCACGCCCTTCGGGCGATACCTCTCGGAGGCGAGGCGCCTCATTTCGGGCATCGAGGCCCGCCAGACGACGCTCCTGCGCGCGGCGCGCTTCGCCGTGAGCCGCCAGCAAGCCTTCTTCGAGCGCGGCGCCGCCGCGCTCATTCCGCTCACCATCGGCGAAGCGGCGGGCGAGCTCGGTCTTGCGGACTCGACGATCTCGCGCGCGGTCTCCGGCAAGTACCTGCAGTGCCCGCTCGGCACCTTCGAGCTGCGAAGCCTCTTCCTTCTTCCCTCCGTTCAGGCCGTTGACGCCGAGGGCATGAGCACGTCGGTCTCGCCCGCGCGCATCCGCGCCCGGATCCGCGAACTCATCGCCGCCGAGCCCGCCGAAAAACGCCTCTCCGACCAGTCCCTCACGGACATGCTCCGCGAGGAGGGGTTTGACATCACGCGCAGAACCGTCGCCAAGTACCGCGACCTTGAGGGCATCCCGACCGCCCGCCTGCGCGGCGCCGCGCACTGATCACGCAAACCGATGAATCTGCTCTCCCGCTACCTCAAGTTCTCCTCCGTGAGGCTTGACCTCGACATCGCCAGCCAGAAGCGCCTCTTCGAGGAGGCGTCCTTCACGCTCCAGACCGCCTACGGCACGCCGCACGACGAGGTCTTCGCCGCGCTCTCCGAGCGCGAGCGCATCGGCTCGACCGCGCTTGGAAAAGGCTGCGCCGTTCCGCACGGACGCCTGCAGGGGCTCGAAGAGCCCGCAATCGCGTTCCTGCGCACGAAGGAGCCTCTCAGGCTTCCCTCGCCCGACGGATCGGGCGCGCAGCTCTTCATCGTCATCCTCGTGCCCTGGGTGCATCCCGAGCGCCACCTCGCGCTTCTGCGCGAGACGGCGGCGCTCTTCTCGGACGACGCGACGCGCGAGGCGCTGCTCGCGGCGCCCTCGCAGACGGAGTTCTGCGAGATCGTCACGGCCTGGAGCGCTCCGGAGGATCTGCACGCCGAGGAGGAGCCCGCCGCGCAGGAGGACTGAATCCCGCGCTCCCGGGGCGGCGGCCGCTGTTCCGTTTCGCATAGACTGACGGGCGTTCTCTCACTGATCCCGCTAGAAAAAGAAGAGGCGCCCCATGCAGCTCATCATCGTCACCGGACTTTCCGGAGGCGGAAAGTCCATCGTCATCCGCCAGCTCGAGGACAGCGGCTACTACTGCATCGACAACCTGCCCGCGCAGTTTCTCCTCCCCGTGGCCCGAAGCCTCGCCGAGAGCGGCACGCGCGCCGCAGCGGTCGCGATCGACGCGCGCTCGCACGCGACCTTCGACACGGCGCTCTGCGCGCTCGAGACGCTGCGCGCAGAGGGGCAGGACACGCGCGTGCTCTTTCTCACCGCATCGAACGAGGAGCTCATCCGGCGCTTCTCCGAGACGCGCCGCCGCCACCCCTTGAGCACGCACGCCGAGCACCTTGACCAGGAGCTCACGATCCAGGAGGCCGTGCGCGCCGAACGGAGCCTCCTCGACCCGGTGATTCCGATCGCGCACGTGATCGACACGACGCGCCTGATGCCCTCGCAGCTGCGCCGCTGGGTGCAACAGTTCATCGGCCAGCCCGAGGCGAAGCTCACGCTCACTTTCGAGTCCTTCGGCTACAAGCGGGGGCTTCCGTTCGCGTCCGACCTCGTCTTTGACGTGCGCTGCCTGCCCAACCCCTACTACCTCCCCGAGCTCAGGCCCCTCACGGGGCGCGACGCGCCGGTGGCGGAGTACCTCGCCGCGCAGCCCCTCGTCGGAGAGATGATCGACGACATCGCCGGCTTCATCGAGAAGTGGCTGCCGCAGTACACGGCGCAGAACCGCCACTACCTCACCGTCTGCATCGGCTGCACGGGCGGCCAGCACCGCTCCGTCTACGTCGCCGAGGCGCTCGGCCGGCGCTTCGCCTCCCGGGCCGGAACGATCGTCCGACACCGGGCGCTTGACGCGGCGCTTTCGGCCGAGGCGAAGGTTCAGACCGCATAGCCCGCGGCGCGCATCGCCCGCTCGGCGAGCGTGCGGATGGGTGCGGCCATGCCGGGCCAGCCCTGCGGATCCCGCCCGAAGGCGCGAAGCCGCGCGTCCCCGGGAGCGCCCGCCGCGCGCACGAGCGCGCAGGCGTCGATGAAGAGCCTCTGGTGCGTGAGCTCGCGCCTGAGGCTCCCTATCGGAACGGCCTCCCAGTCCGCGCTGAATCCGAAAGGCTCGGGTTCGTTGAGAAAGCGCGCCTCGCCGACGGGAACCTCCAGGATCACGGGCCCCCAGAGGCCCCGCCAGATCGTGTCCTCGCCCGGGCGGAGCCAGAGCCCAGATTCCGTCACGGGAAAGGCCGCGAGGAGCCGCCGCTCGCGCTTGACGAGGGGCTTCTTCGGCGCCGGCCAGGCCTCGGGGTCGCCGCAGCGCGCGGCCTTGCAGAACGCCCGGACGGGACAAGCCCCGCAGGCGGGCGCTCGCTTGCGGCAGACGAGGCTGCCGAGGTCCATGAGCCCCTGCGTGTAGGCGGCGACATCCTCCCGGCCGGGCAGAAGCTCCCGGGCCCGCGCCTCGACGGCGCGCTCGAAGGCCTTCTCGCCGATCCGACCCGGAATCGCTGCGACGCGCGCGATCACGCGCTTGACGTTCCCGTCCACCATGGGGCGCTCCGCCTCGCCCGAAGTGAAGGCCGCGACAGCCGCGGCCGTCGAGGGCCCCACGCCCGGCAGGCGCTCGAGCCCCTCGGCGGTCGCCGGGAAGATCCCTCCCAGCTCGTCGACGACCATCGCCGCGGCGCGCCGGAGGTTCCTCGCCCGCGCGTAGTATCCAAGCCCGGCCCAGAGCGCCATGAGCGCGTCGTCGGGCGCCCGGGCGAGCGCCTCGGCCGTCGGAAAGCGCTCGAGGAACCGCTCGTAGTACGGAATCACCGTCTCGACCTGGGTCTGCTGGAGCATCACCTCCGAAACGAGGCGCTCGTAGGGCGTCGAGTAGCGCTGCCAGGGCAGCGCCGTGCGGCCGCAGGTCCGCTGCCAGGCCGCGAGCGTCCGGGCGAATCCGGATTCGGTCATCTTGAGGTCTCCTTGGATGTCGATCCGTCATTCTGTCACGGCGCTCCGCGGCGGCCCGCGCCGCCCGGGAGCGGCTTTGCAACCGTTTCCGACCGTCCGCGGCGCGCCGCCCCCCGGCCGATACAATGAGCCGATGCAGGGCGCGGAGGAGCCGCGCCCGCAGGAACTCACAGGACGCACCATGCAGAGCGGCTTCCGTCTCCTCGCCCTTCCTCTTCTTCTCGCCGCGGCCTTCGCCGGGCGGGCCTTCGCCATGCCGGCCGCCCACCCCCCCGTCGCGCATCCTGACCGCACGCTCTTCGAGCTCATCGCAGCGGGAATCGCCGCGCACCGCGGCGACACGGAGTTCGCAAGCGCCGCATGGCTTGACGCCGCCCGCTCGCAGCGCAACCCCGAGATCGCGGAGCTCGCCTGGCAGGCGGCCGTCGCCAATCGCGACTCGTCTCAGGCCGAGGAGGCCGCGCGCCTCTGGCTTGAGCTCGATCCGAAGGCCGAGCGCGCGCGCCTCACGCTCCTCGCCGCCGCCGTCGCCGCCAACGACGGCGAGCGCATCCGCAAGGAGGTCTCCGGGCTTCTGGCGAACCGCCCGGCGGACGACGCGCAGCCCGACGACTGGCTCGCGCGGCTCCTCGATTCTGTCAACCGCTCCGCCGGAAAGGGTCCGGGCCTCGGCGCGCTCGCCGACGCGATCTCGCCCCATGCGCAGGCCGCCTCCGAGCGGCGCCCCGACGTCGCCCTCGGCTACGCGCAGCTTCTCGCCGCGGCCGGCCGCGGCGCGCTCGCCTGCCGGCTCGCTGAGCTCGCCGCAGAAAAAGCCTCCGACGCCGAGCTTCTCGGACCGGCCGCGGACATCTGCTGGCCGGTGAACGCGCAGAAAACCCGCGCGCTCGTTGAAGGGTTCCTCAGGAAGCATCCCAACGACGCCTTCGCCCATCTCATCCTCGGCCGCATCGACCTGCGCCTCGGCCGGCGCGACCTCGCGTCCGAATCCCTCGCGCGCGCGGCGCGCGGGACGATCACCGACCCGCGGATCGCCTTCAACGCCGGTCAGCTCGCCGCCGATCTCAATGACGCGCCGACGACGGAGCGCACGCTCTCGCGCTACGTCGAGCTCCTGCGCGAAGAGAGCGAGGACATCGACCTCTCGCGGCTCGAGGCCTGGCTGCAGCTCGGCAACGCCGCGCTCATCCAGAAGGCGCCCGAGCGCGCCGCGAAGTACCTCTCCGAACTCAGGAGCGGCCCCTTCGCGCTCCAGGCGCGCATCCGCGAAGCGCTTGCACTCACGGACCTCGGCCGCCCCGACGAAGCGCTCGCCGAGCTCCGGCGCGGCCGCGAGGCGCAGCCCATCGACGCCGCGCCCCTGTGGTCCGCGGAGATCCGGCTGCTCATGGAGCTCGACCGCCGCGATGAGGCGATCGAGGCGATCGGCAAAGCCGTCGCCGCCCACCCCTTCGAGCCCGACCTGCTCTACGAGTGCGCGATGATCGAGGAGGAACTCGGCCGGAGCGAGGACGCCGAGCGCCACCTCCGGGCGCTCCTTGCCGCGAGCCCCTCGCACGTGCAGGGCTGCAACGCCCTCGGATATCTCCTCGCCGACGCCGGCAGGAGCCTCCCCGAGGCGCGCGGCCTCCTCGAGCGCGCCTACAAGGCCGCGCCCCTCGATCCCTACATCCTCGACTCCATGGGGTGGCTGCTCTACCGCGAGGGCCGCCCGAGGAGCGCCGCCGAATTCGTGCTCTCCTCGCTCAAGCGCCTCTGGGACAAAGACGTCGCCGCCCATCTTGTCGAGATTCTCGCGACCTCGGGCCGCGCCGACGAGGCGCGCACGACGCTCTCGGAAATGCGCCGCAGGAACGAGTCCGACGCGGCTGACGCGCTCGCAAAGCGCTTCTCCCTCGAGGACGGCTCGGCCGCCGCGCCAGGAGCCGCGCAATGACAAGCCGCCGCACGGTCGTGCTCCTGCCCGTCGCGGCCGCCGCGCTTTTGGCCGGCTGCGCCTCCGCGCCGCAAGGCTCGCGCGTCTGGCGCGGCCGCTTCGCGCTGCGCGCCCTCCGCCCGGAAGGCGTCGTCGAAGCGCTCTCGGGGCGCTTCGAGCTCACGAGCGCGCCGGACCTGCTAAGGCTCGACCTGCTCACGCCGCTCTCGGGCGTCCTTGCGCGGATCGAGGAGACGTCCTCGGGCGCCTCGATGCGCCGCAACCTCACGGACGAGCCCGTCGCCGACCGCGATCTCGATGCGCTCACGCAGAGGCTTCTCGGCTTTCCGGTTCCGGCGCGCGAGCTCCTTGCGCTCCTCGAGGCGGGCGCGAGCGCACCCGCTGAATCCTCGCCCGCGGGATGGCGCTGCCGCGTGCTTGCGCGCAACGCCTCGGGAGCTCCGGCGCGCATCCGGATCGAACGCGCCGCCGTCCCCGCGCTCACGCTCACCGTCCTCGTCGAGGAGAATCCGCTATGACAAGCATGACCAGCGAATCCGCCGCCGCGCCGAGAATGCTCCTCGGCCTGCCCGCGCCCGCCAAGCTCAACCTCTTTCTTCACGTGATCGGCCGCCGCGCGGACGGCAAGCACCTGCTCGAGTCGATCTTCACGCTGATCGACCTCGCCGATGAGATCGACCTCACGGAGCTCCCGGACGGCGCCCTCGAGCGGACGGGCGACCTCAGAAGCGAGGCGCGCGACGACCTCTGCGTGCGCGCCGCGCTCACCCTGCGCGAGGCTGCGGGCCCGGAGGCGGCGCGGCTCGGCGCGCGGATCCGCGTCACGAAGCGCATCCCCGCCGGGGCCGGGATGGGAGGCGGAAGCTCGGACGCCGCG
>ERZ1035025.831-NODE-831-length-18136-cov-5.332283_pt1 | contig 18136 bp, 17 predicted proteins | sample MGYA00520619_ERZ1035025 | MGnify/ENA primary metagenome ERZ1035025 (study PRJEB33766, sample SAMN09781742) | gut metagenome | biome: gut microbiome | host: Homo sapiens | place: Madagascar | study: EMG produced TPA metagenomics assembly of the PRJNA485056 data set...
TCCAAATAACAGGCCCGCCACGGCAGCGGCAATGGAGACAAACTGGTTCATGCGGCGGGTATCGCGCAGCGCAGCGGGCATTAGGGTAGAGTCATTTATAGATGTCATATTTTTCCTGCCTCAACAGCAAAATTCGTTAAATGAAATTACGAGATAGTGAAGAAAAGTGTCAGGCGGGAATTCGTGAAGATATGGATTATTTCGCTATGGCATCACGATCTGTGATGGACATTACAATTTCAACTAATGCTGAAATCGCACCGTTTTTTATTAATTAATTAATATTTAAGCAATAAAACTGCGAAGCTCGTCATCTATGAATTTTCAGTATGGATTTTTCATCTTATGTCATATGGATAATGCCAATTTTTAGCCAAAAAAAACCTCCACCCGAGGGCAGAGGTTCGTCATGCAGGTGGAATTAACGTGCCAGCCAGCCGCCATCAACCGCCACGGTGTAGCCGTTGATATAGTCCGATGCCGACGAGGCCAGAAAGACCACCGGCCCCATCAGATCGCGCGGAAGCCCCCAGCGCCCCGCCGGAATGCGGTCGAGGATTTCCGCGCTGCGCTGCTCGTCTGCGCGCAGCTGCTGGGTGTTGTTGGTCGCCATGTAGCCCGGCGCAATGGCATTCACATTGATGTTGTGTTTCGCCCACTCGTTTGCCAGCAGGCGGGTCATGCCCATCACGGCGCTTTTAGACGCGGTGTAAGACGGCACGCGGATACCGCCCTGGAACGAGAGCATGGAGGCAATATTCACGATCTTGCCGCCGTTCCCCTGCGCGATAAAGTGCTTTGCCGCCGCCTGGGACATGAAAAATACGCTCTTGATGTTCAAATCCATCACGTCATCCCAGTCGCGTTCGCTGAAGTTGATCGCATCTTCACGGCGAATCAGCCCGGCGTTGTTGACCAGAATGTCGATATGGCCGAATTCCGCCACCGCACGATCCAGCAGTTCAGGAATGGCATCGATTTTACGCAGGTCGGCGGTCAGGCTCAGGAAACGGCGACCCAGCGCCGTCACGCGTTCGATGGTTTCCGTCGGTTCAACGATATTAATCCCGACGATATCGCAGCCCGCTTCCGCCAGGCCTAACGCCATCCCCTGACCCAGCCCGGTGTCACATCCGGAAACCACCGCCACTTTCCCCTGCAGAGAGAATGCATCCAGAATCATGTTTATTCCTTACTCTTTCAGAGCCTGTCACTCACAGGCAGGTTTATGCTTCACTGCCCGCGACTAGCGCAGATCGCTGACCGCAACATGGTCCATATCATCAAAGACCTGGTTTTCGCCCACCATTCCCCAGATAAAGGTGTAGGCTTTTGTCCCAACGCCGGAGTGAATAGACCAGCTCGGTGAAATCACCGCCTGCTCGTTGTGCATCACGATATGGCGCGTTTCCTGCGGCTGTCCCATCATGTGGAACACGCAGGCGTCTTCATCCATGTTGAAGTAGAAGTAGACTTCCATGCGGCGCTCGTGGGTATGGCACGGCATGGTGTTCCACAGGTTCCCTGGCGCAAGCTCGGTCAACCCCATGCTGAGCTGACAGGTCTCCAACACGTCCGGCACGAAGTATTTATTGATGGTGCGGCGGTTGCTGGTGAGGTTGTCGCCCAGCGTCACGGGCGCGACGTCTGCCGTGGTCACTTTTTTGGTTGGACAGGTGGTGTGAGCCGGCGCGCAGTTGTAGTAAAACTTCGCAGGCTTGCTGGCGTCGATGCTGGCAAAGACCACGTCTTTCGCCCCTTTACCTACGTACAGTGCCTCGCGATGGCCAATCTCATAGCACTGTCCGTCTACGGTGATGGTGCCCGGCCCGCCGATGTTGATCACCCCCAGCTCGCGACGCTCGAGGAAATAATTCACGCCCAGCTGTTTACCGACCTCGCCGCCCACGGAGACGGTTTTCGTGACGGGCATAATGCCGCCCACAATAATGCGGTCGATATGGCTGTAAACCATGGTGTACCTGTCGGCCTCGAATATCTGCTCGACTAAAAATGCCTTGCGCAGCCCCTGAGTATCCAGCGTTTTGGCGTGCGCGCTGTGGATGCTTTCTCTGACGTCCACGGTAACCTCCAGATGTGGTCATGCCCGAAGGCGGGAAGTAAAACGAAACAGCGTTCCGTTTTTCATAATAAGCACATACTATCGGCATAAAGTGAGCTTTTCAATTACATTTAAAACAACGTTTCATTTTTTATTTTTGTTTATAACGGAAATGATATTCGGATCACAATTAAACCGACGGGAGAAAAAGGGCACAAAAAAACCTCCCGGAGGAGGTCTTTTCAATGAGGAAAGGTTAGCGTTCGATGGCCAGCGCCACCCCTTGCCCGCCGCCGATACAGAGCGTGGCAATCCCTTTGCGGGCATTGCGCTTTTTCATTTCGTGGACCAGCGAAACCAGGATCCGGCAGCCGGACGCCCCGATCGGGTGCCCCAGCGCGATCGCCCCACCGTTCACGTTAACCCGAAGCGGATCCCACTCCAGCATTTTTCCGACGGAAATCGCCTGTGCGGCATAGGCTTCGTTCACTTCGATCAGATCCACATCTGAAAGCTGCCACCCCGCACGCTCCAGACAGCGACGGGTGGCGTAGACCGGCGCGATCCCCATTAGCGCTGGATCAACCCCCACGCTGGCGAATGCCTTAATGCGGGCCAGCACGGGAAGATCGAGTTCGAGGGCTTTGCTTTCGCTCATCATCATGACGGCGGCAGCGCCGTCGTTAATGGAAGAGGCGTTTCCCGCCGTCACCGAGCCCTGCATTTCAAAAGCAGGATTCAACCTGGCCAGCCCTTCAGCGCTGGCGTCGGTGCGCGGCTGTTCATCGGTATCCACAACCATCACCTCGCCGTTCTGACGCAGCGCGCTGACCGGGACAATTTCGTCGCGAAAACGACCGGAATCAATCGCCGCACGCGCTTTTTGCTGCGAGCTCAGCGCATAGGCGTCCTGCACCTCACGGCTGATACCGTACTCGCGCGCCAGATTTTCCGCCGTCACACCCATATGATAGTCATTGAAGGCATCCCACAGGCCGTCATGCACCAGGCTGTCGAGCAGTTGACTGTTGCCCAGCTGTGCGCCAGTGCGGCTGTCGGTCAACACGTGCGGCGCGCGGCTCATATTCTCCTGCCCGCCCGCAATGATCACGTCCGCCTCACCACACTGAATGGCCTGCGTCGCGAGATGCAGCGCTTTTAATCCTGAACCACAGACGTCGTTGATGGTGATAGCGGAGACGGTATTGGGCAGCCCGCCCTTCAGCGCCGCCTGACGCGCAGGATTTTGCCCGGCACCGGCCGTGAGGACCTGTCCCAGAATCACCTCGTCAACTTCATGTGCTGCGATCCCGCTACGTTCCACGAGCGCTTTCACCACCACGCTCCCCAGGTCGACCGCCGAGTGACGCGCAAGCGCTCCCTGAAAACAGCCGATAGCTGTACGCAACGCACCCACTATTACGACATCTTTCATCACGACCTCTGTGTTAAATGACATGACGATAGTAGAGGATTGTTACTGGCAATTATCTTAATTGTTTAAAAATAGTGAGTTTAATCACAAGGATCAGCGTGCATCCTGCAGATACTGCCGCAGCCAGCTTCCGGCAACGCCGGGAGGGGATCGTTTATTCCACAGCAGATCGATGCCGATCGCCCGCGGCCAGCCGGGAACATTGAGCTGTACCAGGGATTTCGCGGCGGCAAACTCATCCACCAGCGCGCACGGCAAGACGCACCAGCCAAATCCCTGTACCGCCATACTCAAGAGTAACAGGTAATTCGGGGCTGACCAGACGGGCCCGCGCGCGATCTCCGCCTCGCGCTCAAGATAGGTGCTCAGCCGCAGCTCTCGCCAGCCGTGCAGCTCGTCACGCTGAACATCATGTTGTCCGGCGAGCGGATGCGTGGTCGCGACATAGATCGCCATGCGGGTCTGCATCGGCAGCCGGATAGCGCCGATATCCGTAGGATAACCGTCTCGCGCCTCGGTGAGGCCAATCTGCGCGCGCTCCTTTTGCAGCAGATCGATCACGTCCTCCTCCTCGCCAATCAGACATTCGAATTCCGTATGGGGGAAGCGCGCGTCAAACTGTTTCATCATCTCTTCCAGCACGTCCGGGTTGAGGGTATCAGAAAGGACAAACGTCAGACGCGCCTCCGTTTGCGCCGATAGCGACACCGCCAGCTCATCCAGCCGCGTGCTGGCGGCGAGAATAGCCTGCACATAGCCCAGCACCTGTTCCCCCTGGGCCGTTAACACCGGCTGGCGTGCCGAGCGGTCAAACAGCTCGAAGCCCAGATCGGCTTCAAGATGGGCAATGGACGTGCTGACCGTCGACTGGCTTTTACGCAGCCGGCGTGCGGCCGCAGAGAAAGAGCCTGCCGCAACGGTCTCGACAAACGCGGTAAGGGCTTCGGGTGAATAGCGCATAACCTATCTACTTTAGCGATGGATACTATCTTTAATATATCAGCTTTAGCGATGAAAATAGGCCACATCAACGCCCATACCGGCGAATTAACGAGGTCTATCGCTATGCAACATCAGGATGCACTCCAACGTAAACTGCCGGAGCGGATCTTTCATGCTGTCTGTTTTGAAGGGATTGCGACGGCGATCCTCGCCCCTACGGCGGCGTGGCTCATGCAGCGTTCCGTGGTGGAAATGGGTGGGTTGACCATTATTCTGGCGACCACCGCCATGCTGTGGAACATTATTTATAACTTCGGCTTCGACCGTTTCTGGCCCGTTCAGCGCGTCAAACGTACGGCAAAAGTGCGTGCGTTGCATGCGCTGGGGTTCGAATGCGGGTTTATTGTGATCGGCGTGTCGATTGTCGCCGCCGTACTGGGCGTCACCCTGCTGCAGGCATTCACACTGGAAATAGGTTTCTTCCTGTTCTTCCTGCCGTACACCATGTTCTATAACTGGGCGTACGATTGCCTTCGCGAGAAATTTCTTAAGCGCCGCCAGCAACGACGCGCCCTGGCAGGCTAAACGCCTTCTGGCCGGACGTCCGTTCCGGCCAAACGCCTTCGAAGCAACTGCGCTCTCCGTGCATAACTATGGTAAATTGCACTCCATTCTGATGGTTTGATAGTTGATACGTTGCTCTAATGTCGAAAATTTGGTCAAAAGATGAGACTCTCTGGAGTTTCGCTCTCTACGGCACGGCCGTGGGTGCAGGAACGCTCTTCCTGCCCATTCAGCTGGGCTCCGCAGGCGCAATCGTCCTGTTTATTACCGCCCTCGTGGCCTATCCCTTAACCTACTGGCCGCACAAAGCGCTGGCGCAATTTATCCTCTCGTCGAAAACGAAAGGCAACGAAGGGATCACCGGCGCCGTTTCGCACTATTACGGCCGGAAGATCGGCAACCTGATCACCACGCTCTATTTCATCGCCTTCTTTGTGGTGGTGCAGATTTATGCGGTGGCCATCACCAACTCGTTAACCGAGCAACTGGGAAAACACCTGACGGTGGATACCGCTGTTCGCGTGCTGGTCAGCCTTGGCGTGGTGCTGGTCCTGAATCTGATCTTCCTGATGGGACGGCATATCACGATAAAAGTGATGGGCTTCCTGGTGTTTCCGCTGATTGCCTATTTCCTGTTTGTCTCGCTCTACCTGATCGGCAGCTGGCAACCCTCGCTGCTGACCAGCCAGATGGCCGTCGATCGCCACACGCTGCACCAGGTCTGGATTTCGATTCCGGTGATGGTGTTTGCGTTCAGCCATACGCCGATTATCTCCACGTTTGCCGTTGACCGTCGCGAGAAATTTGGCGACGGCGCCATGGATAAATGCAAGAAAATCATGAAGGTGGCGTATCTGATTATCTGCCTGAGCGTGCTGTTCTTTGTCTTCAGCTGCCTGCTCTCTATTCCGCCGTCGTACATTGTGGCCGCCAAAGAGGAAGGGGTGACGATCCTGTCCGCGCTGTCGATGATGCCCTCTTCACCGGCGTGGCTGGGAATTTCCGGGATTGTCGTGGCGATAATTGCGATGTCGAAATCGTTCCTCGGCACCTATTTTGGGGTGATTGAAGGGGCGACGGAGATCGTGAAGTCGTCGCTTAATCAGGTAGGCGTGAAAAAGAGCCGCGCCTTTAACCGCGCGATTTCCATTATGGGGGTGTCGTTAATCACCTTTGCCGTCTGCTGCATTAACCCGAACGCCATTTCGATGATTTACGCCATCAGCGGCCCGCTTATCGCCATGATCCTGTTTATCATGCCGACGCTGTCGACGTATCTGATCCCCTCCCTGAAACCGTACCGTTCCATTGGCAACCTGCTGACGCTGATCGTCGGGGTGCTGTGCGTGTCGGTAATGTTCGTCGGCTAACCCCCCTTTCATGCCCGGCGCTCTGCCGGGCATGTCATTCAGTCTCGTCCCGTAACGTCCAGCGGAAAAGGTCTGTCCTGCACCACCGTTTTCATGACAAGCGTTGAGCGAAGATGCTGCACGCCAGGCATGGCGGAAAGCTTCTCGTCATAGAGCTTCTGGAAAGCGGAGAGGTCGCGGGTCACAACGTGCATCAGATAATCGGGATCGCCAAACAGACGCTGCGCCAGCACGATCTGCGGGATCTCCTCCACCGCCTCTTCAAACGCGCTAACCGCCTTTCGGTCCCCCTCTTTCAGCGTCGCAAAGACGATTGCCAGGAAGTTAAATCCCATTTTGGCGGGGTCAAGGCTGGCACGGTATCCCGTTATGGCCCCGCTTTGCTCCAGCGCCCGCACGCGACGATGGCAGGGAGAGAGGCTCAGATTGACCCGCTCAGCCAGCTCGGTAAGCGACAGGCGTCCATCAGACTGGAGCGCCGCAAGAATTTTTCGATCGATGCTGTCCATTTGGAAGATTTTCTCAATTTCCCCGTGTTATGAGCATAACATTAAAAGCCTATTTCGCAGGGTTAACGATATTCTTTTTCGCAACGTTTAACGCACTGCGGGAGTTTTCAGAACGATGGAAATGAGTATTGTGGCCGGCTTTTGGGTGGTTTCGTTTCTGCTCATCATGACGCCAGGCGCCGACTGGGCCTACGCCATTAGCGCCGGGATTAACGGGCGACGCGTGGTACCGGCGGTGCTGGGGCTGATGTCAGGGCATCTGTTAGCCACGCTCATTGTCGTGGCTGGCGTGGGGGTCGTGATTGCTCAACATCCGCTGGCGTTAACCGGGCTGACCCTCGCGGGGGCCGCGTATCTCCTGTGGCTCGGCATCGGACTGTTGCGGCACCCTGCCGCCCCGGAAAAGGCGAGCTACCACGCGGGAAACTGGCGACAGTGGGCGGTGAAAGGGCTTTGTATTAGCGGCCTAAACCCGAAAGTGTTTTTGCTGTTCCTGGCCCTGCTCCCGCAGTTTACAGACCCGACCGGGAGCTGGTCGTTAGCAATGCAAATGTCCACGCTTGGGATGATGCACCTTATCACCTGTACGCTGGTCTATCTGCTGGTGGGGTATGGTTCGAAAGCGGTGCTGGCGACCCGGCCACAGGCGGCGCGTCGGGTGAGCATGGCATCTGGAGGGATAATGGTGCTGATCGCGATGGTATTGCTGCTTGAGCAGGTAAGATAAAAAAACACCGGCCATCGCCGGTGTTATTTACGCCCGAATATCGTCATATTCCCGCGTTTTATCAAACTCATGTTTCGCGAACGGGCACAGCGGAATAATTTTGCGGTTCTCACCGCGCATCTTCTCCACCACCTTCGCCACCAGCTGTTTACCGACGCCCTGCCCTTTCAGGCTCTCATCCACATCGGTGTGCTCGATAATGCTCAGGTGCTCGCCGGTCGGCACGAAGACAATCTCCGCGACCTGGTTGCCGTTCGCATCATTCACGTAAAACTTGTTATGGCCTTCCAGAATATCCATGGTTCCTCGCTTATTTTTGGCGATACTTCAGCGCACCGCTCGGGCAGGTATCAATCACGCGGACAACCGTTTCAACGTCCACTTCATCGGGAATAATCCACGGTTTACGTTTCAGATTAAACAGCTTTGCGCTGCCACGCACGCAGTTACCGGAGTGTTTGCAGATCCCGGTGTTGAAGTAAACGTCAATTTTCTCGCCGGTATAGGCCCGGTAACCCGCATCCAGTAGCTCTTTATCCATGACATTGCCTCTGTAATTATTATCGTGCTGAATGAAGAATAGCCTGACGGGATCCTGATGGCTATAACGCCGAAAACGAAAAGCCAGGTCACAACTCTTTTCTTGCCAGATTGCGTCCGCTATTTGCCCATGTCAGGCTCGGCAAATGTCACTTTTACATAACATCCGCAGGTTGAATGAAACGCAGACTCTCTTTTCAGGTAAAGCTGTTTTTAGCGCTGGTGTGCTTCTCCTGCCTGCTGTTAGTTCTGCTGGGAACGATTCTGTTTCATTTTATTGACCGACAGCTCCATCACGATCTCGGCCAGCGCGCCCGGGTTCAGGCCAGCCAGATCGCGCTGATGCCGGGTCTGGCGGCAATGGTTGCGGCCAGAGATATCCCCGGCATCGCCCGGTTAATCCAGCCGCTGCGCGCCGAAAGCGATGCCAGCTACATTGTGATTGGCGATACCGAGGAACAGCACCTCTATCATTCGGAATCCCCGGAGCGGATTAATTTACCGATGATCGGCGGAGATAATGCGGAGGTATTAAAGGGTAAAACCATTATTTCCGTGCGCCAGGGCGGGATTGGGGTTTCACTGCGCAGCAAAGCGCCGATCTTTAACGCGCAGCACCAGGTGATTGGTATTGTCTCGGTCGGCTATCTGACCTCCTATATTGCCAATATTAATGCCCGCATTCTCTGGCAGTCCGGGCTGTACGGCGCGGCTCTTCTGCTGCTGCTGTTTATGTTCTCCTGGCTGTTTACCCGCAATCTCAAAAAACAGATGTTCCGACTGGAGCCGAAAGATATCGCTCAACTGGTTTTGCAGCAGCGCGCGCTATTAGAAGCCATGTATGAAGGGGTATTTGCCGTCAATGAAGAGAAGCAGCTGATTTTAATTAACCGCGCCGCACGAGAAATGCTGGATATTCGGCAAAGTGAGAAAGCGCTTATCGGCAAACCGCTGGAAGACGTTCTGCAGACGTCGCCGGGCTTTTTATCCCAGCGCTACGCCTCGGTGAGCGCTGGCCGCCACGACCAGATTGCCGTGCTGAACCAGCGCGAGGTGATCGTCAACCGGGTGGCGATTGAGGTCGAACCCGGCGTTGAAAGCGGCTGGGTCTACAGCTTTCGCGACAAAAATGACATCAACACCCTCAGCAGCCAGCTCAGTCAGATCAAGCGCTATGCCGATAACCTGCGCATTATGCGCCACGAGCAGCTGAACTGGACCGCCACGCTGGTGGGCTTGCTGCAGATGAAACACTATGACGAGGCGATTCGTTACATCCAGGTGCAGTCCGAAGGGGCGCAGCGGGTGCTGGACTTCGTCTCCGCCCGTTTTTCCTCTCCCGCGCTGTGTGGTCTGCTGTTAGGAAAATACGTCAGCGCGCGCGAAAAAGGCATCGAATTGCTGTTTGACCCCGCCTGCCAGCTCACCCGCATGCCCGCCACGCTCAATGAAACGGAGCTGATGTCGGTTATTGGTAATCTGCTGGATAACGCGGTGGACGCGACCCTTAAGGCTCCGGTCCCCGCGCCGGTGGAACTCTACATTTCTGACCGTAACCAGGAGCTACTGATCGAGGTGGCCGACCGGGGCTGTGGGGTGGCGGATGCGATGAAGCCGCATATTTTCCGCCAGGGATTCAGCAGCAAACCGGAACGTGAAAACGACATTGTGGGCACCGAGCACGGTATTGGCCTGTATCTGGTGGCAGGATATATCGATAAGGCTGGCGGCAGCATTGAGATTGCCGACAACACGCCACAAGGGACTATTTTTTCTGTATTTATTCCGAATGGGCTAAAGCATGACCCGAGCACTTGATGTTGTGATCGTTGAAGATGAGCCGCACCTGGCGGAGCTGCATCGCGAGTATATCGAGCAGAATTTTCATTTACGCGTGGTGGGTATCGCCGCGTCGATTGAGCAGGCATGTCGCCTGATTCGTCAGCATCAGCCGCGACTTATCCTGCTGGACAACTATCTTCCGGACGGTAAAGGCGTGGAGCTCATCGATAACCCGCTGCTGAAAAGCTATGAGTGTTCGGTGATCTTCATCACCGCCGCCAGCGATATGCAGACCTGCAGCCACGCCATGCGCAGCGGCGCGTTTGATTACCTCATCAAGCCCGTCTTTTTCCAGCGCCTGCACGCTTCGCTGGAGCGGTTTATGCGCTTCATCCACACCGTGCAGCAGGTGAAGGTGGTCGACCAGCATGCGCTGGATCGCCTGTTTCATCTGCCTGCCGCGGAAGCCTCCGTTACGCCGTCCACAAAGGGCATTGAGCCCCAGACGCTGGAGCGGATTAAACGCCTGTTCGCCGAGCATCCCGACAGTGCGATGTCGGTTGAAGAGGTGGTGGAAAACGTGGGGATCAGCAAAACCACGGGGCGACGCTATCTTGAATACTGCGTGGAGAGCGGGTTAATCAGCGTTGAAATGCTGTACGGCAATATTGGTCATCCTCGTCGGTTATACCGCAAAGCCCCCGATAAACCGTGATCCGCAACCGTTCGTTGGCTAACGTTCGCGGATTTTATGGTGTTAATTGCTGAAACGACGGCGACAATCACACTTCGGAATCATTGCCCTCGCCTCCCTATTGTCGGAGGCGCGCTTTACGCTATGTTGACAATTAGTTCCTCAAATGTAACTAAAAGGTTAACTATAATGTCGAACACGTTCCGAATTTCTCTGCTTACCGCTACCGTACTGTTCTCTGCTTCTGCACTGTCTGCCCTGCCGCAGGGTTATCCTGCTGAGTATCAAAAAGTGGTTGATGCCGCCACGAAAGAGGGCAAGGTTGTCATCTATTCCACCACCGACATCAAAGCTGCCGGCCCGCTGATCCAGGGCTTCGAAAAAACCTACCCGGGCATTAAAGTCGAATACAACGACATGAACAGCACCGAGCTGTACAACCGTTTCATCAGTGAACAGGCTTCCGGCGGCGTGAGCGGCGACGTGGTCTGGAGCTCCTCGATGGACACCGGCCTGAAGCTCGCCACCGACTACGCCATGGAGTACAAATCTCCGGAGCAAAGCCAGCTGCCGAAATGGGCGGTCTGGAAAGATAAGGCCTACGGCACCACCTATGAGCCGGTGGTCTTTATCTACAACAAGCGTCTGATCCCGGCTGGTGACGTGCCGGATTCTCACGCCGCGCTGGCGAAGCTTATCGCCAGCCAGACGGACAAATTCAAGAACAAAGTCACCACCTACGATATCGAAAAATCGGGTCTGGGCTTTATGCTTTCGGTGCAGGATCACAACGCCGATCCGAACTACTTTAAGACCCTGGCCGACGTCGCTAAAGGTGGCCTGTCGGTGCAGTCGTCTACCGGCACCATGATGGAGCGCGTCTCCTCCGGTGAAAACCTGATCGGCTTCAACATCCTCGGTTCTTATGCGGAAGCGCGTGCGAAGAACGATCCGTCACTCGGCATCTCCTATCCGAAGGATTACACCCTGGTGCTGTCGCGCGTGTCGTTCATCAGCCAGCAATCGCAAAACAGCAATGCCGCGAAGCTGTGGCTGGACTATGTGCTGTCTGAACAAGGGCAAAACATTCTGGCCAATCAGGCGGACATCCCCTCCATTCGTAACGATATCGAAGGCAAGAATGATATCGACGGCCTGACCAAAATCCTCGGCAACGCGCTGAAGCCAATTCCGGTTGATGAAACGCTGCTGGAATACCTGCAGCCGAAAAAACGCCTCGAGTACATCAAAGAGTGGCGTACCGCCGCCGGTAAATAAGCGTATGAGCGCGGCGCTGGCCGCCGCGCTCCCTTATCGACTGAGTTCGTTTTTCTGGGCTGCAATACCAGGGATACCCCATGAATACATTACGCAGAAAGTGGCAAAGCCTGCCGCGAGGCATCGTCGTGCTGATAACCGCCCTGGTTATCTACACGCCGCTGTCGTTTATCGTGATCCAGAGCTTCCTGTCCGCGCCGTTCTTTTCGCCGTCAAAAGAGTGGAGCTTTGAATCATTTGATTTTATTTTCACCGACCCCGATTTTTATAAAGCCCTGAAAAGCGGCTTTATTCTGGCTTTCGGATTGGTCTTTATCTCTATCCCGCTGGGCGGCGTGCTGGCGTTTCTGATGGTGCGTACCGACCTGCCCGGACGCCGGTTGATTGAGCCGCTGATCCTGGTCCCGATTTTCGTTTCACCGATGGTGCTGGGCTTCGGCTACGTGGTGGCCGCCGGTCCGGTGGGCTTTCTCTCCCAGTGGGCGGAGGCGCTGATTGGCTTTGTGCCGTGGAACATCTACGATATGTCGAGCATTGTGGTCATTGCCGGCCTGACGCACGTCCCGCACGCCTATCTGTATATCTCGTCAGCGCTGCGCAGCTTGGGCTCCGACGTGGAAGAAGCCGCACGTACCGCTGGCGCGTCGCCCTGGCAGGTGATGACCTCTGTCAGCCTGCCGATGGTGCGCCCGTCTATTCTGTACGCCACTGTGCTGCTGTTCTTCCTGGGACTGGAGGTGTTCGGCCTGATGCTGGTCCTCGGCGACCCGGAAGGCAACATGGTGCTGGCGACCTATCTCTATAAGCTGACGAACAAGATGGGTACCCCATCCTATAACCTGATGGCGGCGGTTGCCGTGGTGCTGATCTGCATCACCATCCCGCTGGTGATGCTCCAGCGTCGCCTGATGCGCACCGCCAACCGCTTCGTCACCATGAAGGGCAAGGCCTCGCAGGCCCGCGCGCTACCGCTGGGTAAATGGCGCTGGGTAGCTGGCGCGGTGATTGCCTTCTGGCTCACCGTTACCATCGGCGTTCCGCTGCTCGGGGTGGTATTGCGCGCGTTTATCTCCAACTGGGGCGTGGGCGTTTCGCTGTGGGACGAGCTTTCTCTGAACACCTTCCGCACCATCTGGGCGCAGCCCAACCTGCTGCGCGCCATCGTCAACTCCATGGCGATTGGCGTCATTGGCGGCGCGCTGGCCGTGGTGTGCTACCTGTTTGTCGGCATTGCCATGCACCGTAAGCCGGACAACACCACGCGTTTCCTGGACTACAGCGTGCTGGTGCCGCGCGCCGTGCCTGGCCTGCTGGCGGGTCTGGCGTTCCTGTGGGTGTTCCTGTTCCTGCCGATGTGGCTGGATAACTCGCTGAAATCAGGCTGGCTTTCCGGGTTTGCCTGGACCGACTGGATGCGTGAAAACGTCATCGTCTGGCTGCGCTCGCTGCGCAGCACCATTTTCAGCGTCTGGCTGGCCTATACCGTGGTGTGGATGGCCTACGGGCTGAGGCTCATCTCTTCCACGCTGCTGCAGGTAGGGCCGGAGCTTGAAGAAGCCGCGCGCAGCACCGGGGCGACGCGCGGGCAGATCACCCGCCACGTCACCATTCCGCTCTCCCGCTACGGTCTGATCGGTTCGTGGCTGCTGATGTTCCTGATCTTTGAGCGCGAATACTCAACGGGTGTGTATCTGCTTTCGCCCGGCACGGAGACCATCGGCTCGATGCTGGTTTCCCTCTGGGCCGCGGGAGCCATTGATATCGTGGCGGCGCTCTCTTTCATTAATATCCTGCTTGTCGTGGTAGGTCTGGGCATTGCCCTTCGTTTCGGAGTGAAAATACATGATTGAATTAGCGGTTGACGATCTGCACTTAACCTACGGCGACAATCCTGTTTTAAAAGGTGTCTCCATGAACCTGAAGCGCGGCGAAGTGGTCTCCCTGTTAGGCCCCTCCGGCAGCGGCAAAACCACCCTGCTCCGCGCCGTCGCGGGTCTGGAAAAACCGACCCAGGGGTCGATTATCATTGGCAACAATAAAGTTTACGACGGCACGCCGCGCAGTGAGGTCCCGGCGGAAGAGCGTAACCTGGGGCTGGTATTCCAGTCCTACGCCCTGTGGCCGCACAAAACCGTGTTTGAGAACGTGGCCTATCCGCTCAAGCTGCGCAAAGTCCCGGCCAAAGAGATCCAGCAGCGCGTGCAGGACGTGCTGGACCAGCTTGGCCTGGGCCATCTTGGCAAACGTCACCCGCACCAGCTCTCCGGTGGACAGCAGCAGCGCGTGGCGATTGGCCGTGCGCTGGTGTACAACCCACCGGTGATTTTGCTGGACGAGCCGCTTTCCAACCTCGACGCCAAGCTGCGCGAAGAGGCCCGCGTGTTCCTGCGCGAGCTGATTATCAAGCTCGGGTTGTCTGCACTGATGGTGACCCACGACCAGAACGAAGCGATGTCCATTTCCGACCGTATCCTGCTGCTCAACAACGGCAAAATTGAGCAACAGGGCACGCCGCAGGAGATGTACGGCTCGCCGAAGACGCTGTTTACCGCCGAGTTTATGGGTAGTAACAACCGCCTGCACGGCAAGGTCACCGAAGTGTGCGACGGCAGAGCGCGTATCGAAGGCAAAGGCTGGGTGCTGTGGGGCCAGGCCGGTGAAGGCGTGCAGAGTGGCGCTGACGCCACGGCGGTGATCCGCGTCGAGCGCGTGGCGGTGGTCGAGGGGCCAGGGGAAAATCAGCTTGAGCTACCGCTGCTCACCAGCATGTATCTTGGTGACCGCTGGGAGTACCTGTTCCGCACGGTGGGGGATGATTTTGTCATTCGCGCGTATGGGCATGAGGTTCGGGATCCGCAGCACTGCCATCTTTCGCTGCCTGAGAAGCATGTTTGGGTGTTCCCGAAAGGGTGAGGGTGAGTGTGAGAGGAAAAGGCTGCGGGATGCGGCCTTTTTACATTAGAAATGTATTTAGTTTAACTTAACTCAAACTCAATAAAATATAACGCTTTGAATTTGATACGCTTATTTACCACCCACTTTCCCTGTCGGTACAATTTCCTTATGAATTTGTATAACAACATGAGGAAAAGAAAAATGGATATTCCAGCTTACCTATGGCTTAAAGATGATGGCGTTTCTCCAGTGATGCACGACACCAAAGATCCGACCAAAGAGAAGCATACCCACCTTGAGTGCGTAGAACTTCGTTATGAAAAAATCACATGGAAATACTGCGATGGTAACGTGCAGTTCACCGATGCATGGAATGAGAGAGCGCAAGCGTGAGATACCCAACATTAGCGGCATCACCTCACCCGCCGTTTGATGTGTCCTCTTTCGCCCCGCCAGGCGTGAATATCGTCAGTAATATGATGATGGTTCGCTTTCATCGTGGCCCGTCAGCCCTCACCTATGCATGGTTTTATCAGAAGGTAAGAGGGCATGGACCATGGGATTACAAACAGCGCGATAGACAGTTCGAGAGTTTTGGAAACTTCCATTACGGGGCTGTTGGTCACGCTGCGGGGATTCCCGACGAAGTATTACTTAGGGGCGCAGGATGGGCGCAAAGTCGCGCAGGAACAACTGATGCGGCTTTTGGTAATTAGTATGGCTCAACGCCTTACGGCAATGATCCTAATGACCAATATTGGATAAGAGCGGGTATCGACTATGCAAAACGCACAGGTTTTTAAGAGACGGTATCTTCTTCTGATACCGTTGACTGTTATCGCCTTTGGGGTTTACAAGATGCTGCACTTCTCACCACTTGAGCAAGAGATTATCAAGAAGGTGAAAGTAAACAACCTGGCTAATCTATTCATCACGGAAGCGAGTGCAGGCGCCACCACAGGCTTTTCCTACCGTTTCTATTTGTATGATGCTAACAAAGACGATAAATCATTTATTAAGAGTCTGAAGGACGATGACGAGCCTTTCATGATCACTACGGACAAAAACGCATTGAGGAAAGTCGAAAATGATGCGATCTATCTGTCAGTGAAGGGAACCATCTACACCTTTCACAACCAGGCGGCTTATAGAGTGCATGATTCAATCTACTCAGTACCTGTCTACCTCACCGCCATACCTTTCTAAGAGCATAGCCAGCTTTCACGCTGGCTCTTTTCATCTGATTTTAGACAAAAGAAGCCACAAAGCCCCCTTTTTTTTAGCGTCACTTAACTAAAATTCACCCACAATTACACTTTGATTTTGTTACATTTGCTCATTTACTCGCCAGCACCAAAAGCCTACACTTTCCACATGGACTTACAATCAAAATAAGGATAAGGACGAGTGGCTATTGGTCATTTTTTATTTAGAGGTGATAAGACAGCTTGCGGTGGTAGGATTCTTGAAGGATGCCCCGACCATCAATTTTTCGATAAAGACATGGCATGTGAAGGCCATAAAGTAACCTGTGGCAAACACCCAGGCTATTATCGTATCTGCGGCGGTCTTGATAGTGATGACATACATGGTAAAAGGGTAGCCGGAACACTGCACAGTCGTAGTTCCTGCCCCTGCAAATCACGTTTTTTTCCTTCCATCGATGACACTTACGAATTTTCTACAAAGGGAGCAAAAGCCGACACAGCCCAATCTCACGTTGTGGAATTTCCCGTTATCCCCGGCCCGATTGACGATCCCCAAACTGATAGCTTAAATGACACCTGCAAGCCAGAAGATAACCAGCTATTGAACGGCGTTTTCATATGGACAGAAATCAACGATGCAGGACACGCTTTCGTTTCGGTGCATGAAAATAACTCAATTTATGCTTACACCTACGGACGCTTTGGTCGAAGAGGTCCAGCTAACTTTACAGGCGATGGAATACTTAACTTCTTTACCGGAGAGGATGCTCGTAGCTACTACCGTGAAGAACTTTATAAAGTTAATGCTCGGGTATTCAAGATTGATGATGCATCCATAGCTGAGACACGCTCATTGTTTGAAAACCTTTGGAACTCAGGAGCAAAGCCAATCCCTACAGATAAAATGGGTGAAAGAACCAAACGCAGGGGGAGAGTAATTGACGTTTACGATCTGACTGGTAGCAACTGTACAACGCATACTGTTCAGGTAATTCGTAAATCAGGCTCAAACATTTTCGAAACAAGCTACATATCGACTACAACGCAATTACCGATTGAAAGCGAGGAAGATTTTGCAGTGCCTTTGTCTCTACAAAATTATCTTATTCGCAAAAGCAGTAGCCTAAGTTCGATGCAAGTAACAGAAGTTACCAACGAATTCAAAGAACAGTATCCAAACACAGACAATTACACTGCTGGTGAAGAAAACGCTATGGAGAAAAACCTTGCAGCGGGAGCCTCAAAATTAGGTTCAGCTTCTGGTTATTCTGGCGGTACGGTTGGTGGCTTCTTGGGTGGTTCATATGACCTTGACGAGTAGAACAAAATTTATCATCCGATGGGGAAGCATAATCACGATTTCTTTCATTTACATAGCATCCATTTTGGTCATTGTTTTAGATTATGGGATAACGAGAAAATACACAGACATACTCAACGAAAAGACGATCACGACTGAAGCCTGTAATGCTGTGGTTGCTGAATTTGATCAGTATTACGACAGACTGATTGATGTTTCGCTCTTCGGTTACGTTGTTTCTACCGTGTTGATTCTGCTCATTTTCAAGAAAGTGAGATGACCGCCAAGGCTGGATCTCTCCAGCCTTGGCCCATTCTCCCTGATTTTAGGCATAACAAACCTAATGCCCGATTGGTGATACAACATCAAGCAGAGCGGCGCGACATCATCAGGGTTATGTCATTACAGCGAGATTTATCAGGGCGCTCGTGTATCGCTTAGGAACCGTGAGCCAGACGGAGACAGAGCCTGCATATCGTGTGCAGGTACGAATATCACCATAAACCTGTTTATTACCTGCAACGTCATCTCGACGTGTGGCACAAGGGAGCATCGGGCGGAATGCGCCTCGCTGTCAGTTTCAGAGAATCATGCCGGGTGTGCGGCTTTCTGTTCATGTTGGGCTATCGCGGTATGACAAGTGGAACGACCGCCAGCGCTTTGCAAAACTCCCTGTTCACCGTTCAACAAATCGTGGCAACTTTAAGGGTAAATAGCGGTACTTTGGTCACATGATCTTCGAGCTAACTCATTGAGCCACAAGGCTTTTAAAGGGCTGGAGCGGGCGAAGGGAATCGAACCCTCGTATAGAGCTTGGGAAGCTCTCGTTC
>ERZ1035025.836-NODE-836-length-18016-cov-82.950003_pt1 | contig 18016 bp, 18 predicted proteins | sample MGYA00520619_ERZ1035025 | MGnify/ENA primary metagenome ERZ1035025 (study PRJEB33766, sample SAMN09781742) | gut metagenome | biome: gut microbiome | host: Homo sapiens | place: Madagascar | study: EMG produced TPA metagenomics assembly of the PRJNA485056 data...
GTTACGAGCAGGATTAATCTGCCAGTTACGAGCAGGATTAATCTGCCAGTTACGTACAGGATTAATCTGCCAGTTACGAGCAGGATTAATCTGCCAGTTACGTGCAGGATTAATCTGCCAGTTACGTGCAGGATTTCGTAAAGAGTTTTTTATTGGAACCATAAGCAGCAATTATAATTCTGTAAAGATAGCAATTGGATCAATGATACATTCATTAGATGCGACACCCATAAATTGCTGTTCTAAGTTGGCTATCACTTGATGCATACCCTGAACTGCACCTTTCAACTGTTCTCCTTCCAAATTCGGTATTTCGGGTTTAGCATTACCAGATTGAGTAATAATACCTAAAAGAGTAAATTCTCTTTCTGTCATTCTAGAATATTTAGATATTAAAATTTGCTCCTTTTCTTTTAAATTTGCAGGATTAATGATTGCAGAATATGATACAGGAGAGCCATCTATCACAAACCGGATCTCAAAAACATCTTGAAAGCCAAAGTTCATTAAGGTGGACAAATCTTTTATATAAGTTTTATCCAGCATCAATCCTTGTTCCTTCAAAAAATCTTCTGAGATTTTTTTATATCGATTAAGAACTTGCTTTTGTTTATTTTTTAATTCACGATCTTTTGTGTTATTAGCTTCATTTGCAAAATCGTTTATTTCAGGAGACACGAGTCCTTGCATATTGCCCAAAGCTCTACCTACATCATTAAACTTATCAATAACATATTGCATTCTAGCATAGTCACAAAAGATAATTTTTCCATGAAGTCTAACAAATCCTTTAGATTGCAAAACTGCCAATTCATCTGTACATTCCACATCATACAATAATTGGCGATTTTGCAACTCTTCCTCAAAGAGATTAAAAGCAAAATCATGCAAGAACCTCATTTCTGATTTAGAATTTCTCTGAAAAAGCATATCGGCCATAAATCTACCAGACAAGAAATTACCTTTTTGTTGATGTTCTTCATTATATGACTCAACATTTTCTTGAAGTATATATTGAGTCATGCCCTCAAAAAGTTGAGAAGAAATTGAGTACATCTTGTCTTCATCAAGATAGATAAAAGACTTTATTCTTGGTTTGTTATTACTTTCCATTTAAAAACATCTCCTTTCTGTCTTTCTTTTGTTTCATATACTCATCTACATTATTCTTACGATAACGGAGTATGGAAATAACTATATTTATTATTGCAACTATGCAAAATAAAACAACTAATACAGTATATACCTCACTAATAATATCCATATCTCTAATTTTTTAGTTATTAATTAACTTATAACTAAAGCCTAAAGAGGTTAAACTTAAGACTATAGAAGTTATCTTTAATGCATTTATATCTAACAATGTAGAAGCAGTTAAATCTTGGAAATACAAACACCCTAAGTCTACGGCAAGAAATATAATAATCATAATGGTAAAAAAATGATTAAAATCTTGTTTTTTATTTCTTTTTTGTACTGCTTCTATTTCATTGAAATTAGATATACTTAATGTTAGGCCGAAGAATATAAAATCAATTGGAACAAAAGCTGTATCAAAAGATTTTTCTTTCATCAAAATCATCAAAAACCACCTTATCAAAATAGGTAATGCTCCAACGATACAAGTATAAAAGAGCCATTTTTGTTTATTCCTTTCCATACCTAATATAGAGATTCATGACATTCTGATTAATATAAACTAATCTCTTCTGAAGATATCACGTGTATAGACTTTATCCTTCACATCATCCAGACAAGTATCATAGCGGTTGGCGATGATAGCATGGCTCTGTGCCTTGAAGGCTTCGAGGTTGTTCTCTACTCTACTACCGAAGAAGGTGCTGCCCTCTTCCAAGGTTGGCTCGTAGATAATGACCTCGGCGCCCTTTGCCTTGATACGCTTCATAATGCCCTGAATGGCTGACTGGCGGAAGTTATCACTGTTTGACTTCATCGTCAGGCGATAGACACCAATCACACAATTGTGCTCCTTGCTGGCATCATAGCTGTTGGCATCGGCATAGCTGTAATAGCCTGCCTTCTGGAGTACGGCATCAGCAATATAGTCCTTACGGGTACGGTTGCTCTCTACGATTGCCTCAATCAGGTTCTCTGGAACATCGGCATAGTTTGCCAAGAGCTGCTTGGTATCCTTTGGCAAGCAATAACCACCATAGCCAAAGCTTGGGTTGTTGTAATGGGTGCCGATTCGTGGGTCAAGACCTACACCATCGATGATTGCCTTGGTATCGAGTCCCTTTACCTCTGCGTATGTATCCAACTCATTGAAATAGCTTACTCGAAGTGCCAGATAGGTATTGGCGAAGAGTTTGACTGCCTCAGCTTCCTTCATGCCCATGAAGAGGGTATCGATGTTCTCCTTGATGGCACCTTCCTGGAGCAGAGCAGCAAAGGTCTTGGCAGCTTCCTTCAACATCTCGACATTGGTTACAGACTCGATTGCCTCGTTCTCCTCTGCGAACTCAGGGCGATCGATAATCTTTGGATAGCCTACGATGATGCGGCTTGGGTAAAGGTTATCATAGAGTGCCTTGCTCTCACGAAGGAACTCTGGAGAGAAGAGAAGGTTGAACTTCTTCACGCCCTTCTTGGCATACTTCAAGTAGAGGTTGCGGGTGTAACCTACAGGGATGGTGCTCTTAATGACCATCACTGCATCTGGGTTTACCTCCAGAACCAGGTCGATGACTTCTTCTACATGGGTTGTATCGAAGTAGTTCTTCACTGGGTCGTAGTTGGTTGGTGCTGCAATCACTACGAAGTCTGCATCCTTATAGGCTGATTTGCCGTCAAGGGTTGCCACGAGGTTCAATGGCTTTTCTGCCAAATACTTTTCGATGTAATCGTCCTGGATTGGAGAAATCTTATTGTTGAGTTTCTCCACCTTCTCTGGGATTACATCTACTGCTGTTACATGATGGTGCTGAGATAACAGGGTTGCTATACTCAGACCTACGTAGCCGGTACCGGCTACTGCTATTTTTATATTCTTAAAATCATTCATCATGATATTGTGTTTTTATATTCTTTTTTTCTAAAATCATCCCGTCCTTCTTTACCATTAAAGAAGGAGTTTTTTCTACCTCTCCGTCTCTCCTGCAAGGAGAGCTCCACTTTTCTCACCAAGCCTCTCTTTCCTCAGGAACGAGAGGATGTAACCGCCCTCCGGTGCTCGGAACCGCTACGCTATAAGGTTGGCGGACCATCAAAGGTCTACGCCAGATTATGCGGGATGGGACCGCCTTGATTATAGGCCATCATAATGATGCTGCCTTATCTGCTTATACATCTTCTCTTAACAATCAGCTATGTAACATGCATCATCCAGCCTTAATTAGAATCAAGACCGTTACTCCAGTTTCTCATAACTGATTTCTTTATTGTTACGCCTTGACAAGCGATCAACTAACTGCTTCACGTAGTTTTCATCCACATAGTTACATTCTATCAACTGACATAACTGTAAACCTGCATCTGTCAACGCAAAAGCTTCTAAATACAACTCTTTTACATCATTATTTTTTGTTACCAGTTTAAAACCTGGTAATATTACTTGTTCCAAACCTGTATAGGTATATAACCCATCACTGGAATTAACGATTCCACAATCCATCAATGTCTGCAAATCATTATATTGGAAGAATTCATTATTCTGAAAAATAAATTCAGGAACTGTTTCTTTTGCAATTAACAATGGAACCAATTCAACAAGATGTTTAGCCTCTTCTGACTCCATATTCTTCAATATGGATAAAGTTCTTTTATAAAACTTACCATGATGAGCTATTTCACCTGCAAGAATTTTTCCCCATAACACTTGTATTTCTTCATCAGAAGAGTCTTTTGCAGAATCATAGAATGCAGTAGCCCAATCTGGATCTAATTTTTCACCCTCTACTTCGGGCAACTTTCTAAGTTCATTGATAGCAAAAGAATAAACTGAAACTATGTTTGAAATCTCCCTAACATCCCTTCGTGCATGTATAACTTCCTTGATTTCCTTAGCACATTCATTTTTCAGATAAGCTATATTAGTTATATCAGTTTGGGCAACCAACAAATGCTGATCCAAATTAAGAAACCATTTCTCCAATACGTTAAGATGGCTGCTAGGGCAACTATCCAACAACGCATTCTTTAATATATCTAAAGGTTTTCTTATATCAACAATATCACTCATAACTATATCAAGTTATTAATGTTCAAATCTATACCTACAGCTTTCATCTCTTTAGCCACGTCAAACTCCCATTTCTCAGACATACCTACATAAACAATACCTGACAAATCACCAGGAACCTCTACATCTCCTTTCACTAATGCACAAACATGGCTTCGTGTCAACTTGCCACACAGGTATCCATGTTCAAAAACAACATTTTGACGAGCACGAGATTTATATTCTGCATCTTCCTTAGCCTTGCCTTCATCACATGGTGTATAAAGAACAATTGCATAACACACATTACCAGTATATTTCTCTATTTTCTCAATAATAGTCTTACCGGTACTAGGCATATCTCGCAATATTATGGGATTCAATCCTATCTTTCGTACAAAGTTCTCAACATCTTTTAATACAACAGAATTATGCCCATGAACGATGAAAACATCCTTACTGCTAGAAGTTGCAGATATACTTGATGATGAAGTTTGAGAAGACTTACAAGGAATTAAAGCTGACTTTTCAACATCACCTTCCATCTGTATTACCTTAGCAGAAATGATATCCTTCAGTTCCTTAATATAATCCAGCCCCCACAATGTATGTTCATGATTGCAGTAAGAGTTTAAATATGAATTAGCTTGACTACTAAACGACTGCTTATAAATCTCTTTGTTAAAATCATCCCACTTTTTGTAAGAAGCAATGAAAGAATTTTCTGCGTCGACTTGATATATTATCTTTGCACGTCCAAATTGACTATGAGTATGAACAGACACAGGAACTTCAAGATTTAATAACTCATGACCTTTTGCAATTTGCTTCGTAAGTAAATCTACAAACTCTTCTTTATCTTTAATTAATGTTTCCATTGTTATTTATCGTATTTGTTTTATTAATCCGAAAACTTTTACCCTTGTTGTTTTAACTTGGAAAATGAAAAAATACCTATAGGGTACAAAACTTCTGAGCTACATTATAATATCATTTATCCAATCCCCAATATTTTTGTATTATGCAAAGAAGTAAAGCCACAATTTGTACACACTAATGCAACAGAAGGCAGAAAAGTCTCCCCCAATTGTATAGAATTCAAATTATCTTGCAATGTATTAGCTAAATAACCATCTGCAATGGTAAAAGAACTACTATGGCAAATCGGACACTTATATAATCCTATTCTCTCGGCCAACTTTTTCAGAATTATCTGTTTATCACTTTCCTTTATCATAGAGACTATTTATTGCTTTAGTTAATTGCTTACGTAACTCAAAATTATTAGAATAGAGCAACAATCTATCAGAACCTAAATCAAATGGAATTTCATCAACCTGGCTTACACTGGCCAACAATATAACAGTTTTTCCTATACTATGAGCTATTCCCAATTCATAAAAAACATTCGGATTCTGACCATCAAGAACCGCTATTACAAATTGTGATTCAAACATTTGAGTCAAGATTTGACGTAACAAATTACCCGGATTATATGGCTCATCACTTCTTAAACATTTAATTCCAGTTTTTCTACAAACATCAGAAATCACATCATAAGTTTTTTGAAATCTCTTATTAAATGGCATTAAACAAAGTACAGTTTTATTATTAACTAATACATTATTAACATCCACCCCCATTTTTGTAAAGTAAGAATAATTCGGGATTTTACTATTTATAGTGTCATCTAAATCTATCGAGGATTGGAGAACCAACTTGTTCGTATCAAAAAAACGATTAGGAGAAGACTGCATAATTTCTCTCCAGTCGTAAAGATGCTGCTCGATCCGATCACGCTGACCTCTTATCTCAACTTCTGTCTCCTTTATTTTTGTATCTTTATACTGTAAATAAAGAAATAGAGTGAAAAGGAATGTCAATGCACTAAAAAACAAAGCAAAATATAATAAATATGAAGGCATAATCTCTAAAACTAACAGATTTGTGAATAAATGAAGAAAATCCATGCAGAAGCAGCTAATATATCTAAAAAACCCCATAAGTAACTACGCTTGGTGTAGTTTTCATTATATGAGTATTTTAAAGAAAACCTTCTAAACATGCAACACGCAATAGATATAATTAAAGATAATATCACAAATATAATACCCAAAGGCATATTCTCTTCTCTCATATAACCCGTTATAATAATAGTAATTACAACAAGGCATACATCAATGGGAAACTCTAAAACAAAATTTCCCCAATCTCTTTTATCGCTCTCCTTAGAAACAAAATATTTCAGCAAAGACACCAATACTAACAATAAAACCGACAACCAAAATGAATACGCAAGCGTATCTGGATGCTTAAGGCTTTCCCAAAATGTATCCACATATAATATCATTACTAGAAAATATTTATCGAACCATTACAGCGTCCCCACTATTTTACAAGTAGTTACACGTATCTGTTTTTGAAAAAAGTTATTTTATTATCGTTTTTAGGGTGAAGGATTGCTAAGCTCACTCCTTCACCTTATCTATTTTTTCTATATAGTAACATGGAAGCAGAAACTTATATGCTTCTTCTATATCATCGTTTCAGCTTCCAAATCTCATCCAGCACCTTCTTCACCACTTTCTTGTTCTCTATTATGTAATCCAAGTCGTAGGGATAGAGCATATAATCCCAAAGAACTTGGTAAATGGACAGGAAGATTGAATCGATGCCTTGACGAACCTTAGCATCTAAGCTGTCTTCAATACCTCGCGTTCCCTTCAAAAGCTTCAGCAAGGGCTGATACCTGTGTTCTATGTCAACCTTCAGGATGCCGCTGCTTTCTGAGAGCTTCTTCTTGTCTCGATTCAATATCCGCAAGGCTTGCTCGTGAAAGGCAAGATATTGGTCGGAGGTTAGTCCTTCCAAATAAGACGGCATAGCAGCAAGCGACTCTTCCCGTTCTTGCTTCAAGGCTTGTGCCTTGACTGCCTTTTCCTTAACTTCATCGAACTTTGATTGCAACTTCGGACTGTCCCATTGGCGCCAAACCAAATCCAAGTATGGCTCCACGACTTGTTGAAGAAACTTATTCTTGGATGCAGTATTGGTGGTAGGAAAATGATAGTTGTAAACGAGATTCCAGAAGGGACGTGTCAGAGCATAGTTGGAATATTTTCGGAATTCATCAATTTCACCACGATGATAAGCCAAGACAAAATTCTCATACTCGGCTTTCATCTTCCTCAACTTTTCGGCTTTGACTATTCCAAAACTCTTCAACTTCTTCTCGTAAGTCTTCACTATATCTAGAAGGCTCACAATCAATGATGCATATTGAGCATTGGGAACTTCATCGATAAAATCGGTTAAGTATGGTGCTTTGTCTTTCTCATCGAGTCCCTGCGGCATCTCTATCTTGTCGGGCAAGCAGATGGGAATAGGTTTCTCCAACAGTTGTTTTTCTGTAGGATGGGCATCCCTGTATTGCTTTGCCTTCTCGTCGGGCAACAAGGCTATGACTTTTTCGATATAGTCCTCTACATCAAAGCCCGCCTCGCCCTTGGAATTGAAAGGATAACTCCCATTTTCCTTTTGCAAAAGGCCGAGACAAAGGTCTATCCAATTGAAATTCTTGTCTTTCGAAAAAGACAAGCACTGGTAATAGACTTCGGATACAGCCCGTTCCAATTTGCGAACCCTCGCCATCTGCTTGGGATACTCATGATGCCATAACAAATGGCAGGTGAGGACATCTGACAATAAGGCTCTAGTGATGCATACGGCACAGTAGAATTCTTCCTTTGCCACGTACTTTTGTGCCTGAGCCAGCCATCCCTCAAAGACTCGCAGGTCATAGTTGACATCATTGGTGCTTGTCACTCCCCATCTGATGACGGAGTGTATCTTCTTGACGAAATAGCCTTCTGGATCTTCTCCCTTCGGCTTATAGGCGTAGTTGGGAACTTGGCGGTCTGTCGATTTCTTGCGAGGTTTCTTTCGCCTTTTCTTATTCGATGGACTAACGGAATAAGCGAAGGGGGTTGGACCTTCATAAAGGTCATCCCAGTAATCGGAATCGTCGAAGAAAGCATCCATAAAAGCACCGAACATCTGGTTAAGTTCCTCGTCGGATGGGCGATTTTCATTGCCACTGTTATTGCCAAGTGGTATTAACTTTGCCATAAGTATATCACCAACACAGCGTCTCTACTATATTACTAGTAGTGACACCTATCAGTTCTTTGAAAAAAGTTATATTTGTTCCTCATTGCAGTATCGCTCTGCACTTGTCGTCGCTCGAATGAGGTTTTCGAATCCCTCCGTCTCCCTTTAGCCAAAGGGAGCTCCACCTCTAATGGTTGTGCGGGATGGGACCGCCTTACTATACCTTGCTACAATAATGAATATTTTTTTTCAACCAATGCATCTAAGCTATTTTCATCTGCCGGTATCGGTTTGCCACCTTTTGCCTTTAATGTCTTCACATAAGACAAAGCATCTCTATTATGCAATTTAGCATAACTTTCCGCTCCTTTATATATATTGCTATCAATTGCTATTGTATTCATAATTGTATCTCCTTTTTTGAGTGCAAATATAATGTTCTGGTTTCAACACAAACATATTTTTACAATTCCTCGACCTCTTCTTTACTTAGTCCCGTCATCTTGCAGATGGTATCAACATCCATACCAGCTGACTTCAGATTTTGGGCTATCTCTAAGGCCTTGTCCTGCTTTCCTTCATCATACCTACCTTCCATCAGGGTTTTCTCACTACTCACTCTGTCCCAGAACTTGTCATAAGCCCTGAGTTCTTCTGCAGTAAAGGCTGAAATTTTCACTTCCTCCAATGCCTTGCTTATCTCTGGACTTTCCAAAAGCTCGGCAGGAACCTCCTGGGTCTTGTCATTTATCTCGGTCAAGAAACGAAGCCAAAGCACTGTCATACGTTTCTCTTTCATCGTATGAGGATGAAACTTCGGCAGTTCGATAAAGGTAAAGCACAAACCTTCTATCACCTTTTTTGTACGCTTATCGTGAACTATGTGATAGTTATGCTTATACTCCTTCATATCTTTCTCGAAGATTTCATTCACTAAGTTTAGCGAATAAACAGGCTGTAAATCTTCATACTTACAGCCCATTTCTGCCTGACTCACATATGCCTTTGAGGCATTGAACAACACTCGCTGCTTGAATGCATCTGTCCATGCCATCTGCATCTCGACAACAAATTGTCGGCCCTCCACATCCCTACATCGTACATCTACGATGGTATCCTTATGGAGCGGATCTACAGGTACCAACTCGGTAGGAAGGTACTCTATACTCTTAATCTGCTGATTTCTCTTCAAAGGAAGCAAAGCATTAAGAAGACTTATAAGCAAGTCGGGATGACCTGCAAATATCTTCTTGAATGTCAAGTCTGCCTTTGGGTCGAGATATTTGATGTTCGTTGTCATAATCGTTATCTTTTAAATTCTAAGGGCAAAGATACGACTTTAATTCTAGAACGCCAAAGATTTCCCTAAAAACTATTTGAAACAGACAAAGGTTTTCTAGATTTTAACAAATGGGAACGCAGATAGCTGCGAGGGGAAATGAAGGAAGACTATTTCTTCCTTCTGGCCTTGGCTTCCTTCATGGTAATGATTCTACCTGGATGTTCGGGGTCCCATACCGCAGCACCTCCATGCTTGAAATAGTCCCAAAGGATGATGAGGAGAGCTATGACAGAGAGAACTCCGAAAAGGATTAATATAAGTAATAACATCTTTTTTTAATGTATAATTGTTAATGTATAATGTTTAATCGTGATCAAGCTCGCTGTACTTCGAGTGCTGGCTCTTGTACTCTGGCACTATCTCCTTCATCTTCTTCACTATTGCCATGTCATCGTAGGTGAAGGAGAGCTGATAGAGGTCTTCCTCGTTCTTGCGTGCCAACTCGTATGGATACTCACGAACCTTGGCAACCATAATCTTTGGATGATGGGTTGGAACGGTCGCCTCCTTGTCGTTCAGAACTTCCTCGAAGAGTTTCTCACCATCTCGGAGTCCGACGTATTTGATGTCGATGCCATCTACTCCCGAAAGGGCTATCATACGCTTTGCCAGGTCGGCGATGCGGACTGGCTTGCCCATATCGAAGACGAAGATCTCGCCTCCCTTACCCATGGTTCCAGCCTCCAATACCAACTTGCAGGCTTCAGGGATAAGCATGAAGAAACGGATGATGTCGGGATGGGTAACGGTGATCGGACCGCCCATCGCAATCTGCTTCTTGAAGATTGGGATAACGGAACCGTTACTTCCCAAGACATTGCCGAATCTTGTGGTAACAAACTGGGTAACACCCTTTACCTCGCCATCCACAATCGCCTTGTTCAATGCCTGGCAGTAGATCTCGCAGATTCGCTTGCTGCAGCCCATCACGTTGGTTGGGTTCACAGCCTTATCGGTAGAGATCATCACAAACTTCTTGGTGCCGTACTTCACAGCCATATCGGCTATCACGCGCGTACCATATATATTATTCTGCACAGCCTCTGATGGGTTGTCCTCCATCATCGGTACATGCTTATAGGCTGCAGCATGGAATACATAGTCTGGATGATACTCGGAGAAGATGCGCTCCATACGGGTGGCATTGGTGATGCTGGTTACGATGGTTTCGCAAGGAAGATCAGCATAGTTCTTGTTCATGAAGAGGCGGACATCGTGCATTGGGGTCTCAGCCTCATCAACGAGAATCAGGCGCTGTGGCTTATAGATGGCAATCTGCTTCACCATCTCGGAACCGATACTTCCGGCTGCTCCCGTAATCAGAATGGTGCGACCGCTGAGGAGCTTTCCGATCGCATTCATATCCACTTCGATTTTGTCTCGTGGAAGAAGGTCTTCGATATCTACCTCGTGCATCATCTGATGACGGAGGTTTGACTTGCCGCCCCAGCTCTGTGCCTTCGGCATCATCATAATCTTGATGCCTTCTGCGGTAAGCTTGTCGATCATATCCTGCTTCTCCAGGAACTTCTCTGTGACCAGAGGGCTTACGAAGAGGGTCTTGACATTCAGCTTATGCATGATACCTATTAATGCTTCATCGTATGAATAGACTTCACATCCCAACAGGAATCGACCTTTTATGTCTGTTTCTGACGTAGCAAAACCTTTCACTACATACTGCGATGGATGATCATTACGCATAGACTTTGCCAAGGAGATACCACCCTCTCTTACTCCGAGTATGAAAACCGGAGTCTTGGTTTCAGCTGAGAAACTGGAGTCGTACATATACTTCACGAGGATTCGCATCGTCCACATCTCTATCATGGAGATGAAGAGCATGACGACAATAGCCTCCGTGGTAAGCTCACAGCGGATACTGTCTGGCACCACCATGAGAAGAATGCAGTTCAGAATGAAACCGACAACGAGGGCTCCGGAAATGCGAAGCAGGTCAACGAATGACGAGTAGCGCATGATACCGGAATAGGTATGGAAGATTCGCATGCCGACTACGAAGAGTGGCAGGGAACAAATGAACGTGAGGAGATAGTTCCAGAAATGGGAAGCCATCACCTCGCCTCCTTCTGCGATATAGGTCGCAATCATTCCAGCCACTACGATAGCGATGCTATCGAGTGCCATGATGCACCAATATGGCAGTGTAGCCTTAGAAAAATACCAATTCGTCAGTTTGTTTGCAAAAAGGGATACTTTGAGCTGATACAGCATCCCTGAGAATGGCTTCTGTTCTGAACCATTCTGATCTAGTTTATCACTCATAAATAATATAAATTAATCTTTATTCTAAATATATTAATGGGTATATATCTACGTTTTCTTTTTTAATGCAACAAGATCATTCTACCACTCAATCTTCTTCAACGACTTCGAGTAAATTTCTACTTATCGTAAGCGTTGCACCACTGATGTACTTGATTTCGCTGCCGATAACGGCTTTCTTGCCATTATAGCTCTGTACGTATGCTTCCACACCTTTCATGCTACCAGATACCACTCGCACTTTGATACCTTTCTTCAAAGGAACAGGGGCAGCAGTGACAGGCTCTTCGTCATTCTCAACAAAATATCGATAGTTGGCAATAACCTGGTCGGGAATCTGGTATATTTTCCTTTGTCCAGGCATCGTCAGCATCTTATACACATCCGAACGGAATCGGATTTTATCAAGTTGTCTCTGAGAGACATTGCAAAAGATGAAGGTGGAAAGGAATAGCTTTTCTTTCACTCTTCGCTTATTGGAACGCTTGTCGAGATAAACCACTTTTACCTTGGGAATCCAGTAGTCAAACCAGACATGATTGTAATTAAGATTGATTCGTATAGAATCAGCTATTCTCGTTTCACAATTCACTCTCACTACAGCCACATACCATCCTGCATCTGCCGGTTTTTCAAGCCCTTCATTAGGCATTTTAGGAGTCAATTTCTTAGCGCTTTCTTCACTTTTTGCCACGGCTTCGCCGTCGTCCCCTGCAATAGTGGACGTAACTTGGGATTGTATATTTGTCTCTTTCATCATGCGAATCAAGTTCGTTTTTTGATGTCGATCATCTGAATCTCTACATAAGAGACACAGAAATGACGAAAACATTCTTTCAATCAACGACTTAGGAAGTTGCGAACGATAAGAATTCTAAAAAAATGTTGATTTTCGTAGAATGATATTAATTTTTTAACACGCATAATTTGCTAGTTTGCAACAATATTCGTATTTTTGCAGTGAGTATCTGTGTCTCTTATGTAAAGATTCAGAAAAATTGGTTCATTTTGGTTCATTTTTCAAAAACCCTCTTTTATTCTTTTTTGCGGCTTATAGAACTGCCAGTATCCTGGCATTGGCATCATCCACTTCTGAGCTTTTGATGGAGCGGAGATAGATCTGTGTGGTGGTTACGGAATGATGCCCCAAAGCCTCGCTGATAACGGAGATAGAGATATGGTTGTCTCTTGCTGCCGTTGCCCAGGAATGGCGGGCGACATAGAGGGTGAGTTTGCCCTTGATACCGATCTTAGCACCTAACTTCCTGAGGTGGTAGGAGATACGCGCTTCGGCATTTCGATATAGGCGTACCGTTCCTTTCTCTTTGTCAATAGTTTTATCCTGACTCTTATTTCCATCATCAACAAGGAAGGGGAAGAGATAAGGTGAGGAGGCGGTCTGCGCCTGATACTTTTCCAACAACTCCTGCATCTCCTTCTCCCATCGGATGGTGAGGCGCTGTCTGGTCTTGCTTCGGGTGTAATGAAGATAACCGTCCTTGAGGTCGGATTTGCGGAGATGAGCTAGGTCAATGAATGAGATACCTCGCAGATAGAAACTCATCAGGAAGGTATCTCTTGCCATCTCTTCTTTGGGAGTGAGATCCTTGACCGACTCCAAACGCTTGATCTGGCTGACAGATTCTGTGGGTATGGCTCTCTTGCGGGTTGGGGCAATACCGGTATAGGTATCCGAGAAGGGATACTGCTGTGGCGTCAGTCCCTTTGCCACGGCTTTGTTGTAGGTAGCACGCAGGATGCGGAGGTAGAAGGAACTGGTGTTTCTACATACTTTCGCCGTATGATGCAGGTATGCCTCATACGAGTGCATCACTTCTGCATCTATCTCACTGAGGGCGATGTCCTGGTTGTTTCGGTATCGCTTAAAGCTGTTGAGAGTTGCCTTGTAATGCAGCGAGGTGCGGTATTGCCCGTTTTTCTGCAACAGGGCGATAAGGAGGTTCATAAACTGGAATAAAGACTCTGATGTTTTCGTGTTTCTTGGCATAATACGTATATATTTTGTTGTTTACAAAAAAAGGGGACCGGCCACTGCCAGTCCCCAAGACGAGAGAGATATAAGTGTTGACTTGGTCAACAACGAGGCAAATCACTTTGCCTTATATCTTTATGTACTATACCTAGACAATATCATTAGAAACATCATCTAGGAATAGTTCATGTATAGCAAAAGTATATTACTTGTTATCCTCAGCCCAACCCGTAGACTTAAATCCTGTTACTCTGTAATGATATCCAGGCTGGTCTGAACGGGAATAGGTGAAACTGATTTCATCTGTCACAGAACCAGATACAGTAGTATAAGTATTGTGACCACACTTACCGCTAACAGTTACCTTGTCGGTAGCTGTAGCAGAGTTACCTATAAAATCATCCACATTCTCACCACCGAAAGTATAAGCACTCATATCAATAGATACCTTAGCATTGATGGCGTAAGCTGCCTTAGAGGCAGTTGAGCCTACACGAATCCATGCCTTATCCTTATCATAATCGGTAGTATTGCTGAGATAGGCATAGAGAACACCCGAAGTGGTTCCTGTACCATCAGTCTTAAAGATGAATTCGGCATCTGTTGGATTAGAAGCCCAATACTCTGCATCTGTCTTAGAAGCATCATAACCTCTCTCCACATTGATTCTATACTGACCACCAATAGGAGCAATAGGAGTATAATCGATATCGAAATCGTCTCCCTCAGAGCATGCAGTAAACAATGCTACGAAAACAAAGCTCAAAAAATATAATATTTTCTTCATGACTTTTCGTTTATTACATTAATAATCATTACTTCTCCCACCAAAGTTTCTTGGTCAGCGAGTTTCCATTCTCTTCTACATACTTGGCAGCAGCAGAGTTATACAATGTAGTAGCTGTAGGATAAAGCAATCGCATAGGATACTCACCGGCATTCATATTGCTAGCACCTGGATCAACCAAATTGCCTAACACATAACCATCAGACAATTCACGCTGCAAAGCAGTTGTTGATTTACGAACAGTAATATTAGCCTGAACCTCAGGAATACCCAAACGGTTACGGGTCATCCAGCCATCATAAGCATTCGCACCAGCATAAGTTACCCAATACTGCATGGCGATACTATGAAGCATATCGGCCTTATCGAACTTGTAAGCACCATCAACGAATGCTGTACCATCAAATCCCCAACGGCTGAAGCCAGCAAGAACACCCTTATTATAATATTCCTCAGCCTTTTCAGCATTACCCAAACGAGCATAAGCCTCAGCAATCATCAATTCGCATTCAGCCTCGTTCATCAGATAGACAGCATCATTATAAGCCTGTTTCATACGAGAAGACTTAGAGATTGCAATGCCACCCTCTGTAGTTTCATCAGTATTTGGTTTTGTTCCACAAGGAAGACCCTCATAGCATTCATCCATGTGAGCAATCAGTTCCTCATCAGAAGAATAGCCGAGAGTTTTTTTGGCATTAGCAGTTACCTCATACAACTTGATGATACGAGGATCCTTCTTATCCAAAAGATACTCTAAGAAAGTATGGCAAGCACGAATATTCTCAGTAGTATTCAACTGACGGATATTAAACTCATAAAGAGGATTGCCCTTATTAGTACCATCTTCCCAATTTACCCAAGCACAATCCTGCTCCAAGAGACCACCTGCACTAAGCAAAGCCTGAATATCAGATTTATGAGCATCGAAGTCTTTGAGATACATCTTCAACTTCAAACTCTTGGCAAAGCCTGCCCAGCTATCCATACTGCCTCCCAAGAAACAGTCAACAACACCTAAAGGTGAAGCTTTTTCTGCAGCTTTAGCATCATCGAGTTTGGCAATGGCAGCATCCAACATCTCCAGGATACCCGGATAAACTACAGTTTTGCTATCATCGAATGCAGCATGTGGATTGTTCTCAATATCAAGAGCACCTGTAAACGGAATATCACCATAAGTATCAGTCAATACCAAGAAATTATAGGCCTGAAGAATCTTGGCAACCATCCAATAGTTCCAAGCCTTACTTTCTTCAGCAGAAGCCAAAGCCAGCTTTAAATCTTCCAGACTGTTGGCATATGTATTCTGCCAAACCGTAGTAACAGGAGGAATTGAACCTGATGTTGTTACAGCATAGTTAGCCAATGTATTATACTGGTTTGTACTATTACCCTGTGTTACATACTGGCACCAGAAGTCACCAGTAATTTGCTGATAAAGACCACTGACAGCCACGATAGAACCTTCGGCAGCCGGAAGCAACTGCTTGTAGGAAGCTGTAGAAGGATAGTTAGGGTTGTAGTTGATATCCAAATAGCCAGAATCGCTACAAGAAGTAACAGTACCCATTGTCAAGACGGCTCCCAGCAATGCTGCGCTTAAAAATTTATATCTTTTCATATAAGAAATCTCCTTTAATTAAAATACAACCTTCAAGTTAATACCATAGTTGCGAGTTGAAACAGAACCCATTGTCTCACCAAACTCAGAGCTGATATCATTACCAAAGTTAGAAGACTCAGGATCGATATAATTCTGATGCTTAGGAGTGATAAGCAACAAGTTGTGGCCAACGAGACTCAAAGACAACTTCTGCATCTTCAATGCGCTTGTGATTGTCTTAGGGAAATCGTATGTCAAAGCCAACTCACGGAGTTTGAAGTAAGAACGGCTTACAACGAAATCACGACGCACCTCTGGGTTGTAACTATAGTTACCCTGAACATAATTCATATAGTTGGAAGCTACAGGAATATTATTCTCAACATACTCTCCACCAACAATCTTTACAGAATGAGGATAAACAAAAGCATCACGCTCATTGAATACGGTCTCTGTAGAGTTACCATTGAAGTGAGTAATATAAGATGTCTCAGAATACATCAATCCACCCTTATGCCAGTCGCCCGTTGCAGCAAGACTCAAGTTCTTCCACTTCAGATGTGTAGTGAAGCCCATTACGAAATCTGGCTGAGAAGAACCGAGATAATCATAATCTGTAGTACTAGACTGCAAGAAACCATTACCATTTACGATTCTATAACCATAATATGGACTGTTTTTATCTTGAACGGTCTTTGTTGCTGGCAACTTAAAGATACCGATAGGTTCTCCGACCTTCAATACGTAAGATACACCACGCATAGAAGAATACTTACCTGTTGTAATAGTACCTACAGGAATGGTATATTCATCAAGACCATCCCAAAGTTCCTTCACCTCACTCCAGTTCTTAGCGAATGTAGCACCTACACTCCACTCCCAATCCTTAGTACGGATAGGAGTAAAATTAACCATCGCCTCAATACCCTTGTTCTGAAGTTTACCTACATTACGGGTGTTAGAAGTATAACCTGTCTCAGGAGCCAAAGTAGCAGAGATAATCTGATTTTTGGTTGTACGATCATAGTAAGCCACATCGAAGCTCAAACGGTTGCCAAAGAATGTACCGCTCAAACCAAGCTCATACTCAGTTGTAATCTCAGGCTTCAATGACTTATTTGGCAAACGGTTATACTCTGTCAAACCAGAAACACCGGAAATTGGCAAATAAGTATAGTAATACTGAGCTGGTACATAATATGAATTGGTCATATATACATTAGCATCATTACCTGTCTGACCTATAGCTGCACGAACCTTCAACAAGTCGATTTGCTTGACATTCTTCAAAGCAGGAATAGCCTGATTCAGAAGCACAGACACATTGGCACCGCCATAGAAGAAGCTGTTATCACCCATAGGAAGAGTAGAAGACCAGTCGTTACGGGCAGAAAGGTTCAGGAAAGCCCAATCCTTATAACCCAATTCAACCTGTCCCAAGAGACCCAACAATCTTCTATTCCATGAGTCAGTATCAGTAATCGAATAGGAAGATGTATTACTCAAGGAATTCCAACCTGGAATATCCAACTGCTCATTATAACCACCTACATTATCATAGTTTCTCTGGTTCAAGTTCCAACCTAAGGTTGCACCTACCGAGAAATCACCGAAAGTATGATTGCCGGTCAGCAAGAGGCTGGCGTCAATCTGTCCGCGCTGAGAACGATACTTAGAATAGTAACCCTGGTTACCTACAGTTGTACCATTAC
>ERZ1035025.843-NODE-843-length-17886-cov-18.614492_pt1 | contig 17886 bp, 19 predicted proteins | sample MGYA00520619_ERZ1035025 | MGnify/ENA primary metagenome ERZ1035025 (study PRJEB33766, sample SAMN09781742) | gut metagenome | biome: gut microbiome | host: Homo sapiens | place: Madagascar | study: EMG produced TPA metagenomics assembly of the PRJNA485056 data...
GGATTTCTCTTTGCCGTACGACACAGAGAAATCATAATGACCGATTTGGGATAAAAAAAGAGGATGTATCAAAATATTCTCCCACAGATTTCACGAATCTACACAGATGGTTAGGTTGCGGAAGCACCCACGAAATTCACGGAATCCACAGAAAATAAGGATGCTATGGTTAGCCAATCTGTGTGGATCTGTGACATCTGTGGGAGAATATACTCAGCAATCAGTTCTGTGGATTCTGCGAATTCTGTGGGAGGACAATCGGATGCGTGGAACTTTGACACACCCTCTTATACAATAGTTAGCTGAGCTTCTCGTCAGACTCTTCCGACTTCTTAGAAGCAGTCTTGCGAGTAGTAGCACGCTTGCGCTTCGGCTTCTCCTCTGTAGTTTCAGAAGCAGTCTTAACGCCTGCCAATTCTGGGTCGATCATGATACGACCGCAGTACTCGCACACGATAATCTTCTTGTGCATCTTGATGTCGAGCTGGCGCTGTGGCGGAATCTTGTTGAAGCAGCCACCGCAAGCGTCGCGCTGTACGTAGACGATGCCGAGACCGTTGCGTGCATTCTTGCGGATACGCAGGAAGCTTGAGAGCAGACGCGGCTCAATCTTTGTTTCCAACTCGGCAGCCTTAGCTTTCAGCACTTCCTCCTCCTCACGAGTCTCCTGCATGATCTCGTCAAGCTCATTCTTCTTCTCAACGAGTGCCTGCTGGCGGTCGGCGATGAGGTCGTTGGTGTGAGCGAGCTCGCGCTTCTTGTCCTCAACCTTTACGTTAGCTTCCTTAATCTTCTTGTTACAAAGCTCTATCTCAAGGCTCTGGAACTCTATCTCCTTGGTCAGTGTGTCGTACTCGCGGTTGTTGCGCACCTCGTCGAGCTGCTTCTTGTAGCGCTCTACGCTCTCCTCAGCCTCTGCTATCTCGCCCTGCTTCTGAGCGATAGCCTGCTGGAAGCTAACGATGTCGCCCTCGATGTGCTCCACACGTGTCTTCAAGCCTGCAATCTCGTCTTCAAGATCCTGCACCTCAAGAGGCAACTCGCCGCGCAATGCGCGCTTCTCGTCGATAGATGAGAGAGTGGTCTGAAGCTGGTAGAGGGTCTTCAGTCTTTCCTCTACTGAAATTTCTGATTCCTTTTTTGCCATAGTCTTTGATATTTTAAAAATACATTATCGGATTTGTACATGTGTCGGCGATGAAACACTTCACGCCCTCACAACTGTTTTCTATTATCTCGCGGAATATCTCGCTCGTGAACTGCTCGCTCTGATAGTGGCCTATCACCGCTATCTGTATCTGCTGCTCGCGTCCGAAATACTCGTGGTAGTGCATCTCGCCCGTTACGAAGGCATCGATGCCGGCATTCGCTGCGTCGTCGAGAAGGAACGAACCAGAGCCACCGCAGATTGCCACGGTGCGTATCGGGCGGCGCAACAGCTCATTTGCCTGCACACACTCTACGCCGAACACACGCTTAAGCAGGATGATGAAGTCGTCGGCAGCAAGCGGTTCGGCGAAACAGCCTACAACGCCCGAACCATACTCAACACCGTTCATCTCCTTCGCACTCATGAAGCGCACGTCCGTAAGCCCCATCTTCTCGGCAATCTTGTAGTTGACACCGCCCTTCGCATTGTCCATGTTGGTATGGAGCGAGAGGATAACGATGCCCTGCGCAAGAGCCTTCATCACGCAACGCTGCACATAGTCCTCACCGGTGAGGCGAGAGAGCTTGCGGAAGATGAGCGGATGGTGCGATACTATGAGGTTGCAGCCCTTCTGGGCAGCCTCGTCGACGATACGTTCAGTAACGTCCAGACACAATAATGCCCCTGATACTTCCGCCTCTGTCAATCCAACTTGCAAGCCAGCATTATCCCAACTTTCCTGCAAGGGCAGAGGCGCGAAACGTTCAAGGGCTTCAATTACTTCCTTTATTTTCACGCTATTCAGCCTTATGTATGTCGATAGAATATCTATTTAGAGGTACAAAGTTACGACTTTTTTGGCAAAGCAACAGCTCTATAACCTTTTAATTAGAATATTTTAACGACATCCGCAGGAGGGTATGGCATCCTGCCATACCCACGCACCCTTCATGGCATCCTGCCATACCCACGCACCCTTCATAACCGCTATACTTAAAAAACAGCGTGACTACGGCAAGGATGCCGTAGCCTCCTACCGTTACAACTGTACGCTCTCGATGCGCAGCTTAACGAGTCCGGCAGGCACGCGCACCTCCACAACGTCGCCAGCCTGCTTGTTGAGCAGTGCCTGGGCTATAGGCGATTTGATTGATATCTTGCCCTCGGTGAGGTTCGCCTCATGCGGGTTCACCACCATATACTTCATGGTGCGGTTGTTGGCGATGTTCGTAAGCTCGATGCGGCTGAGCAGTCCGACGCGGTCAGCCTGCAGGCGTGAGCGGTCGATGACGCGTGCGTTCTCAAGCACCTTCTGCTTGAAGCGTATCTGTCCTAACAGTCTGCCCTGCTCGCGCTTGGCAGCATGATATTCGAAGTTCTCGCTAAGGTCGCCCTTGTCGCGTGCCTCTGCAATGGCATCGCGCACGCGCGGCAGTTCAACGAGTTCAAGTTCGCGTAGTTCGGCTACCAGCTTGTCGTAGCCCTCTTGTGACATATATTCCATTATAAGTTTTGAGTTTTATCAAATATTCCAGTCGTCGGGATTGCACGTTGCCTCCACTTTGTTTTCAATATTATCGGGCAACGCAGGGAAGAAGTCGATGCCCGTGATGCGCTCCACCTCGTCAACCGAGTTGGCATAGTCACCCTTCGGTCGGTTGCCGTCACCATTCTTATATATAAAGCCGATAGCCTTCGGTTCGCCCGTCATACAGAGCACCACTTTGAAGAAGGCATCGGGCACCGAGACACGGTTCTTGCCGATGGTTTTCTTGCTGTTCTTGTAGAATATCGGACCGCACACGATGTAGAGCGCACCGTCCTACTTAGCCCACTTGCGGCACGCTTGCTCCATCTCGTTCCAGTCGCCACGGTTCAGTTGCGGTGCCTGCGGACAGATGTTTGTGAAGAGGAACGACTCGTCCATAGCCTGCGCGCTCCATTTGTTGTCGCCAGCCGGACACATATGACCACGGTCGTAGCCCGAACGCACATAGTCGAAGTCGACAGCGCGCGGCTCTGGCACATCGGTGTCCTCATGAAACTTCGCATCGCTGCGCTTGCTATTGCCCGTAAGACGCTCCGCGGTGAGGCACCACGCCACCCAGTTGGGCACACGGCGATTGCTGTTATACGACACGGTGTAGCCCGTGCGGCGCAGTATCTGTTCGGATACCGATGTTAGGCGCGCCGGAATCTCCAGGTCCTTGTACTCTGCAGTCGCAGCAACGGTTGCCGACGACTTCTTGCTGCCGGAAGAAAGGCTACTCTCGCCCACTCCGTCAGCCGTCGTATTCTCAACTATGCCTATAGCCGCCTTACTCTCGGCAAGCTTTGCGTCCATGCGCTTCGCCACTTCGCCGCAAGAGCAGAACACTGGCAGAAGACAGCACGCAACAAGTATTGTTCGTATTTTGTTCATTTTAGATTTTTGAATTATGAACCCAACATTTCCTTCAGACTCTCCACGCGCCACAACCGTTCGTGCTCATACTCCTCTGTCTTTTCGTGCGCCCATATAGTATGAAAAGGCACATGAACAGCGTAGGCACCAATCTGCAATGCAGGAGCGATGTCGCTTCGGAAGCTGTTGCCCACCATAAGCAGTTCGGCAGGCGACACCTGCAGTTCGGTGCAAAGATTATGATAAGCCTCCTCCGTCTTGTCGCTAACGATGCTGACCACATCGAAGAAAGGTGCAAGTCCCGAACGGCGCAGCTTGTTCTCCTGGTCGAGCAGTTCGCCCTTGGTGAAGACAGCCAAACGGTATCGACGTGCGCCATGTTCATCAGTCTGGTCGTGCAGATAGCGCAGAGTCTGTTCAACGCCCTCAAGCGGTGTGGCATCAATGTGAAGCAGACTCTTTCCCAACTCCACTATTCTGCCAATGATATCGCCAGTTACTGTTCCACGACTCATCCTCACCGCATTCTCCACAAGCGAGATAGTAAAAGCCTTGCAGCCGTAGCCCATGTCAGCCATGTTCGCCGTCTCGGTAGCGAAGAGAGCCGCTGACACCTCCTCCTTGCTTCCCCACGGGGCAAGCAGACGGCAGTACTCATGTTCCACCGCCTCGAAGTGGTTCTGCAACTCCCAAAGCGTGTCGTCGGCATCGAAAGCAATAGCGCGTATGCCCTGCAGCTTCTCGTGCAGGGTTGCGCAATCAGTATTGTTCATCATTTACTAATTATCGTTCAGCGTTTACTTAGTGTTTTTCATTCGTCCATAAGCATCGAGCGAATAGCGACGCGCCACCTTTACAGCCACCACCGTAGCCACAATCGACGAGCAGAACACGCCGAACAACAGTAGCACGAAGAGCACTACCGCATCGACTACCGTCATTCCGCCCATAATCATAGCCCACATCATAACCGCACCTGCGCCTACGGACGTGCCGCCTACCATAGCACTTATGCCACGCGTGACTGCCTGTTGCACAGCACGGCGTGTGAGATAGCCCAACGCCTCGTGATGCGTAGCACCGTTGCCAAGCATATAATAGTAGAACTGGTTGTGATGACGCAGTCCGGCGTAGTACATAGACAACGCGCGAGCCAACACATCAGCCGTGCCTGTGAGCAATATAGCGAATACGGGCAGCATGAAGCGCGCACTGAGAGCTGCCAGTGACGTGATGTTGACGAGCGACATACCCACGCCCGTAAGCATGGTGCCGACGAAGAGTCCGGCTATAGCAGGAAGCACATACGACGTAGAGCGCAGACGCGCCTTCACTTTCACCTCTATTGCCGAGTAGAATAGCATGATGATGACGAACACAATGTCGAGTGCGATGCTGTCCCACTGCACGAGCCAATAGACAATGGAGCCTATGATGCCCACTCGCAGTGCCATAGAGAACAGACCTTTCATCATCTTGCCAACCATGTTCACGCCTGCCATTCCCATCACTACGATGGGTATTATTATGAAAATGACACCGAGTGCCAATGCTATCCAGAGATTTACCATAGCTTAAATTGTTTGGTTTATAAGTTAACCCTTTTATTGCACACAGCGAGCAGAGCCTGATCGCCGGTTGCTACGATCAGCGCAACGCCTTCCGAACGCTTCTGCATGATATAGTCAGCCACGAGTCGGCATCCTGCTTCGTCCTGTCGCGATGTGGGGTTGTCGAGCAACAACAGTTGACGTTCGAACATACCAACGAGCGTAAGCGACGCTCGCTGAGCCACCGCCTCCTCCATCTCGTCGAAACCCTTCTGCATACAGTCGTCAGCAACGCCGAGGCGCATCAATTCAGCTGCCACCGCCTTTGCCGAATAGGCATAGTCGGCGTTGGCTTTTAGGGCGAACTGACTCTTCGCCACCTCCTGCACAGTGAGCCCCTCAAAGTCGAGCGAGTCGGGCTGATAGGCGATGAACTGGCGGAAGTAGGTACCCGTAGTGGCTGTGACGGGCTCTCCATCGATGCTCACCCACCCCGATTTAAGCGGTCGCATACCAAGCATAGCGAGCAGCAGAGCCTTGCGCGACTCTGCATTGCCCGTTACGGCAACCGCATCACCTGGCTGGGCCACGAACGAGACATCACTGAAAAGTGTCTCCCCACCCTTCACCGCCGTAGCATTCTTAAATTCAAATATCATCGTTGTTTCGCTTTCTTAGTTTCATTATAAAGTACAAAAGTACAGAAAACAATTGTAAACAGGAAGCGAATGGACTAAAAAAACGGCATTAGTTTGTGGTTGTCAAAATGAAGAGTTAATTTTGCAACCTAATAATCATGCGTTTTTTAACAGAAAGAACGTTTTTTCATAGCAGACCAAATCAAAAGTAAGAATGACATTTTCAACACAAGATATAACAAAAAAGTGCGCCTCGCTGCCTGCCTCGCTGATTGCTGACGACGTGAACAGCGCACTGCAAACGCACCATTCACTTGTCATCACGGCTCCGCCTGGTGCCGGCAAGTCGACATTGCTGCCTCTAACCATCCTCTCCTCGCTCGGCGAGGGCGAGAAGATACTCATGCTCGAGCCGCGCCGACTGGCAGCACGACAGATTGCGGAGCGCATGGCGCAGATATTAGGCGAAACGGTGGGCGAGACGGTTGGCTACAGAGTGAGGTTCGAGAGCAAGGTGTCGAAGCGCACACGTATCGAAGTGCTGACAGAGGGCATCCTCACACGTATGCTCGTAGACGATGCAACGCTCGACGGTGTGAGCATCGTCATCTTCGACGAGTTTCACGAGCGTAGCATCAACTCCGACCTTGCACTCGCACTAACACGCCAGGCACAAGAGATTATACGCCCCGACCTGAAGATTGTTATCATGTCGGCGACTATCGATGCCTGCGGTATCTGCGCAGCATTGAAGGCTCCGCTAATAGAGAGCGAGGGACGCATGTTCCCCGTAGAGCTGCACTACGCCGACGAGGAGACCGACCCACGCGATATAGCCGCCGTAGCAGCCTCAACAACGATGGAGGCATACCGAAAACACGAAGGCGACATACTCGTGTTTCTGCCAGGACAGGCAGAGATAGAACGTTGCTTTGAACTTCTTAGCAACTCTCAACACCTCAACACCTCAGTGGGTGCACTTGTCTCAAGTGCACCAACAACATCTCAACCCATCACCACCACAACACCTCAACACCTCTACACCTCAGTGGGTGCACTTGTCTCAAGTGCACCAACAATATCTCAACATCTCACCACCACAACACCTCAACATCTCACTATACACCCTCTTTACGGCAACCTCTCGCCAGAGAACCAGCGTCGCGCCATCGCCCCATCTGCACCTGGCGAGCGCAAGATTGTGATAGCAACGCCTATCGCTGAGACATCCATCACGATTGAAGGCGTGCGCGTAGTGATTGACTCTGGTCTGTGCCGTCAAGTAGTGTTCGATGCACGCACCGGACTGAGTCATCTTCAGACCGTGCGCATCAGCATGGACATGGCTACACAGCGCATGGGTCGCGCCGGACGTGTGGCAGAGGGCGTGTGCTACCGCCTTTGGACGAAAGCGTCGGAGCATCTGATGGCTGAGCAGCGCAAACCGGAGATTGAGGAAGCCGACCTCGCGCCGATGGTGCTCGACACGGCTGCCTTCGGCGAGAGCGACGCAGAAGCCCTTCCGTGGCTCACCATGCCGCCACGTGCCGGTGTGTTCAAGGCGAAAGAACTGCTCATGTCGCTCGGTGCTATTGACGAGAACGGCAATATAACGCCTATCGGCAAGCGCATGGCAGCACTACCCTGCCACCCGCGTATCGCAAGAATGATTCTTGCAACAACCAATCTCACCACCTCACCACCTCAGGGGGTGCACTTGTCTCAAGTGCACCAACAACACCTCACCACCTCAACATCTCACCACAACACCACCTCTTTAGCTTGTGACATAGCCGCTCTGCTCGAAGAAAAAGACCCACTATCCGAGACCGGTGGCACCGATCTTACTCTGCGCCTCTCCGCTCTGCGCACCGCACGCCGTAAAGGTCAGATGGGCAGATGGCAGCGCATAGCGAAGATTGCAGCCGAGTATCGCCGCATGGCACACACCGACGAGGAAAACCGCGACCCTGCACCTACGGAGGTGGGACTGCTCGTGGCTCATGCCTACCCGGAGCGCATCGCACGCAGTACGAACAGCATCGGTGGCTACCGTCTTGCAAGTGGTGCAAACGTGCAGCTGGATGCCACCGACCAGCAGTCGGCTCACTCGTGGCTTGCCATAGCATCGCTCCATAGTGCACCTGGCACTACGGGCAGAGTGTTCCTCGCTGCACCGTTAGACCCAGAGGATCTGAACGCAGAGTTCGTAAAGGAGGTCGACAACATTTCGTGGGACACCAAGCAGGGCTGCGTGGTGATGCAGCGCGAACAGCGCATAGGTAAACTCATGCTCAGCGAGAAGCCAATACACGATGCCGACAAAGAACAAGTGAAGAGCATAGTGTGCGAGGCGATGAAGAAGGACGGACTGACGATGATGGCATGGAGCGAGAAAGCCGTGGAGCAGGTGCAGCGACGTGTGGCGCAAGTGGCTGCGTGGCACCCCGAACTGGCGTTGCCCGATGTGTCGACCGAGCACTTGCTGAGCACAGCTGCCGACTGGCTGCCGTTCTATCTTGAAGAAGGAGGACGCGTGAAGTCGAGCGTTCAGGAACTGAGAAAGCTTAACCTCGCAGAGATAATATGGAACCTCCTGCCATACGAAGCACAACAGGAGGTAGACCGTCTGGCACCGACACACATCGAAGTGCCTACTGGGTCGCGCATACGCATCGACTACCGCACTGGAGCCGAAGCGCCTGTGCTGAGCGTGCGCCTACAAGAATGCTTCGGAATGGAGCGCACACCATGTGTTGACGATGGCAAACGACCGGTGCTTATGGAACTTCTGTCGCCGGGTTTCAAGCCCGTGCAGCTGACGCAAGACCTTGCCAGCTTCTGGCAGGGCACTTACTTCGAAGTGCGCAAGGAGCTAAGACGCAGATACCCGAAGCACTACTGGCCCGAAAATCCACTGGAAGCAGAGGCTGTGAGGGGCGTAAAAAGAAAATGAACGCTTATATCGTATTAATAAACGTTCATTGTATAAGATAGTAAAAGTTACGATTAATCCATACGCGTCGGTCGATGCGGATGTCTGCGTCGGTCGATGCGGACGTCTGCGCCGGTCGATGCGGATGTCTGCGTCGGTCGATGCGGATGCCTGCGTCGGTCGATGCGGATGCCTATATATAAGCAAATATAAGGCGTAGTATCTGCAAACGTCCGCCAAACCTTAAATCTACAGGCTTTTTAATAAGCCTTTATGCGATAGATTATACCCAACTCCAAGCGGTCGGTGTTGTAATCGGTGAGCGTGCTGCGACGTGTGTAGTTGTACTTGCGACCTGCATAGGAAAGGAACACACGGAAGTCTTGCTTCTTCACGGGAAAGTACTCCAAGGTGCCAACATAGCCATAGCTGCGACGATAGTTGTGAAACAGCTCGCTGTTGCATACGGTCGTGATGCCATACATGCCCTTCAGCTGAAGGTTCCACGATGGTGCGAACTGCCAGTCGGACTTGGCTGTTAGCGTGTGATATTTCACCTTGCCGAAGTGGGGATTGACCTCGGTTTCATCATCAGCGACATTAAGCAACGGCATCACTTCTGACGTGGCGATGCCGAGCTGGTCGAGGTCGTCGAACGCACCCATATAGTCGAGGTAGCACTGAAACTTGGGCAGATTGAGTTGCTGTCCTAAGGTTATCATCTTGCTGTACTTGCCCTTGGCCTGTGTCTGCACTCCACACGACCAGCGCGTGTTGAGCACCCCGCCGAACATCGACCCGTTCCAGTTGAGGATATATACAAAGGGGGCGTTCGACTTCTTCAACGGTGCCACCTTGCTGCCATTCACTACCACTGGGGTCTCGCCATATCGGTCGGAGAACTTCTCCTGATACGTATTGCTCACCTCTACAGCTATCTCATGATTGGGCGTGGGACGATAGCTTGCCATCACACCCGTCATAAAGTCGCCCATATTGCCCACTATGTCCGAATACTCGTAGACATAAATCGGGTTCTCGTCAAACTCATAGCCGCCCCACAACTGCGCCAACTTACCGCCAGCGATAGTGAACTTGTCGTTGATGTTGTAACCCACCATCATAATGTCAGTAGCCTTAGCAAAGTTGTCAAGACTCTGACCTGCCGACGACTTATTTAGTCGGTGACGCAGACGATAGAAGAGTTTGTCGTTGATGGTGCCTTTGATCTCAAGACGCAACTGACGATTGGCAAACTTCGAGTCCCACTCGTCGGTGCGACTGTCGTGCTCAGCCCTCACCGAACCGGCAAAGTTGACGTAAACATTGAAGGCATCGTGCTTCTTCTCCAGTTTGGTTATACGCTCGGCGATTGACTGCACACCGTTGTCATTGCCACCCATAAGCGTGTTATTACCCTGTGCTGCCGCACCTAAAGACACAAAAAGTGACGATATTACAAGTAAGAATTTGTTCATTGTTGTTTAAGTTAATTGTAATACAAAAGTACAAAAAATTATTGAATAACCTTTCTTTTGCAAAAAACAATCGCTCGTTTCAGTTTTTTTCTGTAATTTTACACTCTTAAAAACAATATCAATTGTGTAAATACAGAATATGAAGAGCTTACTTATAAAGGACACTACCGTCGATGAGCGTATGCAGATTGTGAAGGAAGCACTCGGCGGATTCGGCAACTGCGACTGCGAAGGCATCGACATGGACGATATGTACGACGACTATATCTTCGGAAGACGCGAACTGGCGGACATCAACCGCGAGTTCAGCCAACAACACGCCGGTGCGGTGAAGGCAGAAGACCGCGAAAAACAATCGGGATGTGCCATGCACTAATCTTTAAAACAACAACAATCACACAACGAACGATAAGAAAATGGAATTGATACTGAAATACTTCCCTAATCTCAGCGACACTCAGCGCGAACAGTTCGCTGCGCTGAAGGCTCTCTACGAGGACTGGAACAGCAAGATTAACGTCATCTCGCGCAAGGACATGGACAACTTCTACGAGCACCACGTGCTCCACTCGCTTGCCATAGCTCACGAGATACGCTTCCGCGAAGGCACAAAGGTGCTCGACCTCGGCACGGGTGGCGGCTTTCCGGGCATACCACTCGCAATCATGTTTCCCGACAGCCAGTTCAAGCTCATCGACCGCACGGGCAAAAAGATTCGTGTGGTGAACGAGGTGGCACAGGCTATCGGATTGAAGAACGTGGTGGCTGAGCAGCTTTCGGGCGAAGAAGAGAAGGCGCAGTACGACTTCGTGGTGAGTCGCGCCGTGATGCCACTACCCGACCTCGTGAAGATTATTAAGAAGAACGTGAACCGCAAGAACCAGCACAACTCACTGCCTAACGGACTCATCTGTCTTAAAGGTGGCGACCTGCAGGCTGAAACAAAACCGTTCAAGAACATCGTGAGCCTCACCGAAATACACGATATGTTCAAAGAGGAGTGGTTCAAGGAGAAATATCTTATCTACCTACCCCTGTAAAAGTAAAAAGGTAAAAGAGTAAAAAAGTAAAAAGGTAAAATATAGGAGGTATGGGCATCTTGCCCATACCACGCAGTCTCCCCAAAGCCACTAAAATAAAGAGGCAAGGCTTAAAGAGGCTTAGAAATGCTTAGTTAGGCTTAAACGCCACCATAAAGAGACCTACAAAAAGAAAAGAAGAAATGCTCAAGATAGAAACATTCACATGCAACATGCTGCAGGAGAACTGCTATGTTGTTAGCGACGAGACCAAGGAGTGCGTCATCATCGACTGTGGTGCATACACCGAGGCAGAGAAACTCGCCATCGAGAAATACATCAACGAGAACGAGCTGCGTCCAGTACACCTCATTGCTACACACGGACACCTCGACCATAACTTCGGCGATGCCTTCATCACCAGCACCTATGGCTTACCATTGGAGCTTGATGCATCTGACGAGGCTTACGTTCGCGCTGCCGACAAGCAGGCTGCGCTCTTCGGCATAGCTCTCACAGAGCCTATCGCTACAGACATCAAGCCGTTCACAGCAGGTGCCCACCTCAAGTTCGGTTCGCACGACATTGAGGTAATCGAAACACCGGGACACTCTATGGGCAGCGTAGTGCTGTACATCAAAGACGAGCGCGTGGCGTTCACCGGCGACACTCTCTTCCGTGGCTCTATCGGCAGAACCGACTTCGAGGGTGGAAGTATGCTGATGATTATACAGAGCCTGCGCATGTTCGTGCAGTTCCCCGACGACATCACGCTGCTGCCTGGACACGGACCGAAGACCACAATGGGATATGAGCTGGCGCACAACCCGTACTTAGACCGATAGATGAAAGCAGAAAAAATAATTCTCGGCATCGACCCAGGTACGAACGTGATGGGATATGGTGTGCTGCGAGCCGTGGGCAACAAGGCAGAGATGCTGCACATGGGCGTGATAGATATGCGCAAAGACCACGACCCTTACCTGCGTCTTGGCAAGATACACGAGCAGGTGACGGCGATAATCGACCGCTTCCTGCCCGACGAGATGGCTATCGAGGCTCCGTTCTTCGGTAAGAACGTGCAGTCGATGCTCAAGCTCGGACGATCGCAAGGCGTAGCCATTGCAGCTGCTGTGGGACACAGCGTACCCGTACACGAGTATGCACCGATGAAGATAAAGATGGCTATCACGGGGCAAGGTCAGGCTTCGAAAGAACAGGTGGCTGCTATGCTGCAACGCTTGCTACGCATCGAAGCCGACGAGATGCCGAAACTGATGGATGCCACCGACGCTCTTGGCGTGGCTTACTGCCACTTCATGCAGCAAGGCAACCCTGTAAGCGACACTCACTATAGCGGCTGGAAGGACTTCATAAACAAAAATCAAGATAAGGTGAGCCGCATCGGACACTAAGCAACACACACTACTGTAGCAGCTTTATAGCTGTAAAGAAAAATAAGAACGTATGAAAAAGTTGTTTATAATATTGGCACTTGTATGTATGTCGGTACTGAGCACATCGGCTCAGGAGATATACGACGAGGTGAGAAGAATTGAAAAGGAGGCAAAAGCATTTGCCAACGACACGAAAAACAATTTGGAGGCACGCAAGATAGCTACGTTCAAATACGATGCTATCTACTATCTCATCGACAAAGCGAGCCAAGAGCCTCTCTTCAGCGAGTACGAATTGGGGGTGCAGACAAATGCTATGATTGAATTTGTGAACCTCTTCGTAAGCAAACTCAGCACTTTAAAAAAGAACAAAGACAAGGATATGCTGAAAGCGGTGTTCCGCACAGCTACTATCAACAACTCACTCTTCAACGACGTTGACAAGGAAGTGATATACAGTTATGTGGACAACGAGAACTTTATAACACAGTTCTCTCTTGATACCGACTGGCCAAAAGCATTGGCAGAGGTGCAAAGCAAATAAGCTTTGCACTTTTTTTATCGTCCCACTTCAGGATGTTCGCCAAAGAAGTTGAGCGAACAGTCCGTCACATCGTCACTCTCCACCGCTATATCATCGATTGCACGCGTGTATAGCATTTGTTCGCCCGACTTTGCCGTTATTCTCAGCTTTAGCTTTCGCGCATCGGCATGTGGAAAGGTGTAGAGTTCGTATGTTGATTTACCTCTATATGCAAGCCTTTCCACGGCATGTGACTCCGTCTGACGCGAACTCACCTTGCCATATCCCGTTGTGGGGTCGATCGTACTGCTACCGCCTATGTAGTAAAACGATAGAGTGTCTATCTCTTGCGGTGTAACATCGTTAAGCGTCACACACAACTTGGCTATACAATGTTTCAAGGTGATGTCGTAAGAAGCCTTACCTTTTATGTCTAATTCGCCATAATAACAATAGGTATCGGTAAGTTTGTTCTTCTTGAACGTTACGGTATTTGGCTCCGATATTGTAGGTGCGGCATTGCCGTTCTCCGCAACAAATACAAACGAATACTTGCCTTTGGGTATGGCAAGCGACACTTTTCCAAAATCATTATCGCTACTGAGTTGAGTGATTGTGCGATAATTCAGACGCTCTCCTCCTGCATCGAACACCGAGAAACTCAATCGCTTACACTTGCTTTTCAGCGAAGTAGTGCCGTTCTGCGCAGATTCCACACCGAGCACATTAAACTTCACGTTGAGTGTAGGTAGTTTATTTCCATTGTCGTCTTTGTTATCAACCACCACATCGCCACCTTCGTTGGTGCTTTCCACGAACTGTTTCTCGCATGAAGCACCAACAAACACAAGGGCAGCAAGGGCAATGTGCACACAAATAGTCTTGACATTCATAGGTAGTAGTAGTTTGAAAGATTTGCATTTAGGCGATTACCACTTCGGCTTTCTGCCCTTGTAGCCGCTCTTATTGTTACGATTGTTGCGCCCCTTACGGCTATCGCGAGTGTCCATCTCGTCTCTGCCCTCGCGACGTTCAAACTCTGGGCGACGGTTGTTGCCGAAGTTGCGTCCGTAGTTAGGAGCAGGCACACCGGCGTAGAGCTTCTGTATGAGGTCTGCCCTGCCTATGCGGCGCAGCTCCTGCTCGATGGCGCGGCGTTCCTCCGGTTTGTACCAGAAGAAGAACTGACGCTGTGCGAGCTTCTCTCGCGGAGTCTTTGCACTGAACACCGGCTCCAGCGTGTAGGGATCATAGCCCGTGTACCATGTCTCCGTGCTCACGGTCATTGGTGTCGGTGTGAAATCCTGCACCTGCTCCAGGTGGAAGTCGAGCTGCTTTGTAAGCACCGCAAGTTCAGCCATATCCTCTTCTCTACAACCCGGATGCGAGCTGATGAAGTAAGGAATTATCTGCTGGTTGAGATGCTCCTCGCGATTGATGCGGTCGAAGATGCACTTGAACTCGCCGAACAGCTTGAACGACGGCTTACGCATGAGCTTGAGCACCGCATCCGACGTGTGTTCGGGTGCCACTTTGAGTCGTCCGCTCACGTGTTTGGTGATTAGTTCGCGTGTGTACTGGCGTGCTACGGCATTGATTGCCTCGTCCTTGCTACGATGCAGCAGCAGGTCGTAGCGCACACCGCTACCGATGAAACTCTTCTTTATGCCGGGCAGAGCGTCGACGGCGTGATATATCTCGAGCAGCTTCGAGTGGTCGGTGTTGAGGTTGGGGCACACCTGCGGATGGATACACGACGGACGTTTGCAGACGGCGCACGCCTTTGGGTTGTTGCCGTGCATACCGTACATATTGGCTGACGGACCACCGAGGTCGGAGAGGTAGCCCTTGAAGTCGGGCATCTCTATCACCTTCTTCACCTCCTCCACGATGCTGCGCTTAGAACGGCACGCTATGAACTTGCCCTGATGCGCACTGATTGTGCAGAAGGCGCAACCGCCGAAGCATCCGCGGTGCAGATTGACCGAGAACTTAATCATCTCGTAAGCCGGTATGCGCTTGCCCTTGTACTTGGGATGTGGCAGACGGGTGTAAGGCAGGTCGAACGAGCGGTCGAGTTCGTCAGAGGTCATCGGCGGATAAGGCGGATTGACAACGGCATACTTGTTGTCTACAGCCTGCAGCAGACGCTGTGCGTGCATCTTGTTCGACTCCTCTTCGATGTGCCGGAAATTGTCTGCTTGCGCCTTCTTGTTGCGCAAACACTCCTCGTGGCTGTGCAGCACGATGTCGTCGTCGCCAATGCCGTTGGGTATTTCCTTCTCACGGCAGAGGTAGACGGTCTGCGGAATGTTGTGCACTGCGCTTATAGGCAAGCCCTCGGCGAGGTTGCGACAGAGTTCTACAATAGGTTTCTCGCCCATGCCGTAGATTATCATGTCAGCACCCGAGTCGCAGAGTATGCACTTCTGCAGCGAATCCTTCCAGTAGTCGTAGTGCGTCAGACGGCGCAACGAAGCCTCGATGCCGCCCAATACGACGGGCACATCGGGGAATAGTTGCTTCAAAATCTTTGTATATACAATGGTAGGATACTCCGGACGACAGTCGTGACGACCGTCCGGACTATAAGCATCTTCCGAACGTAGACGTTTGCCAGCTGTGTATTTGTTCACCATCGAGTCCATGCAGCCCGGTGCTATGCCGAAGAACAGATTAGGACGACCCAGCTTCTTGAAGTCGCGGAAGTCGCCATGCCAGTCGGGCTGTGGCACTATAGCCACGGTGTAGCCCGCAGCCTCAAGTGTACGACCAATCACTGCCGCTCCAAACGAGGGATGATCCACATAGGCATCGGCAGAGAAGAGAATGACGTCGACGGAGTCCCATCCACGCAGTTCGATTTCTTTCTTTGTTGTAGGCAACCAGTCGGTAAGACGGTATTCTTTCATTGTATATTATTTTCGTTATTAAATAACCATACTGATTACTTATTCGCCATCAGTCGGTTGGGCTTCTGCATTCTCCTCAACGTGAGACGGAGCCCACTCGCGATAAAGCGCGATGAGGTTCTGCAGTCCGAGAGCCTTCATATTGTTATTGTAAATCACGTCAAGGCAAAGATCGAGCAGAGCCTTATCGTTCTCAACTGTGTTCTCGAGCAACGAGCGTACGTGAAACTTCAATTTGTCGAGCACTGGCTCATCTACAAAGCCATTGCTGTCTACCAGACCATCAAACAAAGAGTATTTACTTATTGTTTGCAGATGTTCGTCACTTATCTCTATACTTCTTGTGCCTGAGGCGTTAGCTTGGATTTTATACATGGCAATTCGTTTTTTGGTTATTATTACAAAATTAAATAAAACGGACGACATGACCAAAACAATTTGTTTTTTTATCTGTCTAATGCACGATATAACCTAAAGAGGTTTAATTAATGTCAAAAATAACGCCCATTATAGTTCCACATATAATAGTTTTAGTACTTTTGCAACATAATATAAAAGACTATGAAGAAATTTTTTATAATGTCATTCATGCTCATGCTTAGCGTATGCTTCGCCATGGCTCAGGGGAATCAGGCTTCGATTAAGTTCGACAAAGTGGTTCACAATTTCGGCACATTCTCAGAAGATGAGCCAACTCAGAAGTGCGTGTTCACCTTCACAAACACTGGCACAGCACCGCTTATCATCAATCAGGCTGTAGCAAGCTGCGGATGCACCATACCTTCATACACAAAGGCTCCTATCAAGCCAGGCGAGAAGGGCGAGATAAAGGTGACATACAACGGCACCGGCGCATTCCCTGGCCACTTCAAAAAGACCATCACTGTGCGCACCAATGGTGTAACAGAGCTCACACGCCTCTACATTGAGGGCGTTATGAGCGAGACTAAGAAATAAGCAAAAACAATCATCACAAACCATACGGGGTGGGGAGAGAAACTAATAGATGTTTGCTCCCCACCTTTTTTATTTCAATACATACACTTATGATATTCTACTTCTCAGGAACCGGCAACACGAAGTGGGCTGCGAGCAAGACTGCCGCCGCCCTCGACGACCAACTCATAGACATAGCAGCCACACTGAAGCACGCCGATAGCGACAGCACATTCAGCTACGAACTGAAGGACGACGAACCCGTGGGATTCTTCTTCCCCGTACACGGTTGGCGACCACCACTGATAGTGAAGGAGTTCGTGCGCCGCCTACGCATCAATCAAGCCTGTAGCTACTGCTACGTCGTATGCACGGCTGGCGACAACGTGGGCGAGGCTGTCGATATTCTGGAAAAAGACTTGGCGGAAGTGGGCATAAAGGTGCACAGTGCAATATCGCTCATCATGCCCGAGTCGTACGTCGGACTGCCATTCATGGACGTGGATAAACCCGAAAAAGAAGCCCAAAAGAAGCGCGAAGCCGACGAGAAACTCTCGAAGTTCATCGACGACATACGCCAACGACGCCACGGCATACGCGACATCCTCATCGGCAACTGGCCACGCATCAACAGCCGACTCATCGGTGATGTGTTCATCCGTTGGATTATCAAAGACACCCCGTTCCGCGTAGACCCCAACCGTTGCATCAGTTGTGGTCTGTGCGTCAACAACTGCCCCGTCAACGACATGGCAATGGACGAGAACAAACACCCAGTATGGCTACACAACGGCAAGTGCCTATCGTGCTTCGCTTGCTATCACCACTGCCCCACCCGAGCTATCGAGTACGGCGGAAGAACAAAAGGAAAAGGACAATACTACTTTGAAAAAGTAAAAGAGTAAAAAAGTAAAAGAGTAAAAAGTAGGAGGTATGGGCATCTT
>ERZ1035025.844-NODE-844-length-17874-cov-4.825523_pt1 | contig 17874 bp, 4 predicted proteins | sample MGYA00520619_ERZ1035025 | MGnify/ENA primary metagenome ERZ1035025 (study PRJEB33766, sample SAMN09781742) | gut metagenome | biome: gut microbiome | host: Homo sapiens | place: Madagascar | study: EMG produced TPA metagenomics assembly of the PRJNA485056 data set...
GTAAAAACCGGGAATTTGTGCCGGAGGGGAAGATGGATAATCGGTTGTTTTTTCTGTAGGAGGGGAGAAAAGATATATTAGGTGAAATGTAGAATAAAAAGAAAGCTTTTGATGTAATAAATAAATATTTCGAAAAGATGGTAGAAAATCTAGAGTATTAACTATTAGTTGTAAAGAAGCGGAAAAGAAACAGGATATCCTTCATGCGTTCTAGGACAATGTTTTAGGGATTAAATTCACAGTTGATGCAGCATGGAAAAATTTAATATCATACAAAATAGTTCATTTTCTAACAGGAGGTGTGTGAAAAGATGCACTATATGTACCCTATCTATGGTATACTAAAATTGTCGTTTTTTGAAAATGGATGGGATAAGGCTAGAAAGGAAGTTAGCAAAAGTTTATTACATAGGCTTGTATAGATTGGTCAGAAATAAGCACAGATGATTAGAAAAAATTGTGTGCCGAAAATTATGGAAGAGTTTGCAAAATATGATGTAACACAAGGCAGGAGAAAGTGTATATACTGGTTTAAGAGATATGAGTGTCTGTGGTATAGATGATAGGTGCAAATCTGTCGAGAATTGATATCATTATTATGGCGTAAATCATACGTTTGAGTTTCCATAATTAAAACTTTTGATAAATACTATCTAATCTTTGAAATTTATAGTAAAAAATAAATGAATTGAAATATTTATTGTACTGTGAATGTAATTTCTGAAAATATTAAGTCCCAGTATTATTAGTGGAGTGTGAAAGGCAAATGAAACTTTGTTATAATAGTGATTGTCAAGTGATGATATAGTGGAAAAATAGAAATTAGAAGACTGACTAAGCAATATGGATAAAATGTTTTCATAAAAAGTAAATAACAATAACCACGAGTTTGAACATTTTAAAGAGGTGTGATAGAAGGAGAAATATGATGGTAGATTACGCTCCAGGTATGAGAATCATCATTCGAGATGAAGAATGGATAATAAAAAAAATAGAAACCAATAGCCTTGGAAATAAAGCACTTCATTGTATTGGTATTTCGCCATTAGTGAAAAATCGAGAGGCTATTTTCTTAACAGATTTGGAAGAAATTCAGATTGTCAATCCTGCAGAAGTTAATTTGATTCCAGATGATTCACCGTTTTATAAGAGAACGTTGTTATATCTGGAAAGTCAGTGGAGACAGAAAATCCCTACAGATTCCAATCTGCACATAGGACATCGTGCAGCTATGGATCTTATGCCGTATCAGCTTGATCCAGCTAAACTTGCGCTTAAAAGTACAAGACAGAGAATTTTGATTGCAGATACTGTAGGACTTGGTAAAACTCTTGAAGCAGGAATTTTGATGTCAGAATTAATTGCTCGTGGAAAAGGCAAGAGGATTCTTGTTGTAACTGTTAAAAGTATGATGACTCAATTTCAAAAGGAAATGTGGAATCGTTTTACAATACCGCTGGTCCGTCTGGATTCAAGTAAAATTCAAAAAATCAGAGCCAATCTGCCGTCAAATTATAATCCGTTTTTCTATTATGATAAGACGATTATATCTATTGATACGTTAAAAAGAGATGTTGAATATAGAACGCATCTTGAGAATGCATATTGGGACATTATTGTAATTGATGAGGCGCAGAACGTTGCAGAGCGTGGTGATCACCAGGCACAGAGATCTCGGCTTGCCAAACTTTTGGCTGATCGATCAGATACTATGATTATGCTTTCCGCAACTCCCCATGATGGCCGTGCAAAGAGTTTTGCATCTCTTATGAATATGTTGGATCCGACTGCAATTGCGGATCCAGAAAACTATACAAAGGAAGATATTAAAGGCCTTTGCATTCGTCGTTTTAAAAAGGATGTTAAAGACCAGGTTTCAGGATCTTTTTTGGAAAGAAATATTACTCTTGAGATATGTCATGCGTCTATACGAGAAGAGCAAGCCTATGATATTTTTGCTGAAATGCAGCTGGAAATGGATCTTGGAAAGAGCAACGGAACAGGACAGTTGTTTAAAACAAGTCTTGAGAAATCTTTGTTTTCCAGTCCGGCGGCTTGTTTAAAGAGTATTGATGCACGATTGAAAAAATTATATAAGAAATATTCTGCTGATCATATAAAGGATATTAGTTTATTAGAAGAGCTTCGCGATTCTTTGCTAAAGATTACTCCTAAAGATTTTATGAGATATCAGAAGTTATTGTATCTGCTGAATAGCAAAGAGTACGCATGGAATCCCAAAGATACAGACGATAGAGTTGTTATCTTCACTGAGAGAATTGAAACTATGAAATATTTGGCAGAGCATCTGAGACAGGACCTGGGATTAAAAGCTAATGCAATTCAAGAAATTTCAGGAAGTATGAGTGACGCAGAACAACAAAGAATCGTGGAAGAATTTGGTCGAACAGAATCTCCAATGCGTGTTCTTGTGGCGTCAGATGTAGCGTCAGAAGGTTTAAATCTTCATTATCTTAGCCATAGAATGATTCATTTTGATATTCCATGGTCATTGATGGTATTTCAGCAGAGAAATGGTCGTATTGATCGATATGGTCAGAAAAAACGGCCGGATATTCGTTATATGCTTATCGAAAGTGATAATAAACGAATCAAAGGCGATATGAGAATTATTGAGATTCTAGTTACAAAAGAGGAGCAGGCGTTAAAGAATATTGGGGATCCGGCACTTCTTTTAGGAAAATTTTCTATCGAAGACGAAGAACTTGTTGTTGCCGATGCAATTGAAAATGGTTCAGATGAAACAGCTTTTTCAGATACCTTAGATGCAGGAGAAGATGAATTTGATCCATTTGAAGCTTTGATGGCGGCAGCAGGAGAAACAGAAGAAGTTGAAAGTGAGTCTGATGTTGTTACTGATGATACATTGTTTTCAGATATTGATTATTTATCAAATGCACTTTCTTATCTGAATCAAAAAGAAAATCTTCCTGTGCAAAAACTTCAGACCGTATCTGGATTAGATATTAAAATTACCGATGATATGAGAAGAAGACTTTCTGCACTCGTGCCAGATGAAGCGCTTCCAGAAGGAGATACGCTTCGAGTATCCGACGATAAAAAATTTTGTATGGAAATGATGCGGGAAAGTATGCAAAATAATATGGCTGAGACTGCTTGGCCTAAAACTCAATATTTATGGCCATTACACCCGATTCTTTCCTGGGTTAATGATAAAGCTGGTTTATTGTATGGCCGTGGAGAAGCTCCTATCATGGGAATTCCAGGAATGCTGGATGAAGGAGAACTGATTTTTGTTGTAACTGGGAGTATTCCAAATCTTAAATCGACACCTCTTGTGGATGAATGGTTTGGACTTCTGTATCAGAATGGACAGTATGCTAAAACATTGACTATGGACGAAGTGATTCAGAAAACTAAAATCAGTAATATGTCGATTCCGAATACCAAGAGTATTGGTGAGACTGAAGTAAGTACAGCAAATAACCTTCGTGAAAGTGTTGTTGCGGAGGCAAAAACATATTTAGAAGATTGTTATAAGAATTATGAAAATAAGATCAGCCCTATGCTTAATGAAGAATTAGATAAGTTGGCAGATCTTGAAACAAGACACAAAGAATATTATCAGATGACATTGTTTGATAAAGAAAGAAAACTACAGGAAAAAGAGCGAAGTGTGGAAGTGTTATTTAATCAGTTTGCAGATTGGGTAACTGAGACACTTACAATTCAGAATAATCCCTATATTCGAATTGTGACTGTTCTTATAGGGGGATCAAGATGAGTATGGATTTAACAGGTATCACCAATAAAAATGAATACTATACGAATCATTATTTTTCTACTGTATTTGAGGAAAATGCGAGTACAACTATTTCAGCGTGGAATGCTGCAGCAAAAGAGTCTGAAGAAGTACATACACCGTGGTCCATGCTGCGTCAGAATGCCAGGCAGTTTTACGCAGTGCATGATCGTTTTATACGATCATCGTTGAACATGCAGGCACTGAATAGTATACGAACAATGGCAGATGCATATCTCGAATCTTTAGGATATCCGAATGCTAAACCAGAAAATATAGCAATTGATGATACATTATCAGTACCAATATATTTGGAAATGACAAAGAGTAATGGAGCTCCATTGCTTTGGGTTCTTCTTTCTGCATCCAAAGAACTTGATGCAGGAATTTTGGAAAGCTATGTTTTTGATTCTAATAAAGTAGAGGAAGATGCAACAGGTACTTTGTACAAAGGTATTCTTCATGAATTAGTAAATGAAGATTTGGCAACAAAAATTTTATTTGGACAGGCTGAGCCACCTAGATTTCTGTTGTTTGTTGGAATGAATCAAATCGCACTGGTGGACCGTAATAAATGGAATGAGAAAAGATACTTGCAATTTGATCTGGAAGAAATCTTTGCCAGAAACGAAAACACTACGCTTCAGGCGATGAGTGTTCTTATGCATAAGGATTCGCTATGTCCTGAAGATGGTAAAGTTTTATTAGATGAACTAGATGAGCAGAGTCATAAAAATGCTTCTGGCGTATCGCAAGACTTGAAGTATGCCCTCCGTGAAAGCATTGAGCTGCTCGGAAATGAAGTCCTTTATGATATGAAAACACGACTTGGTCGTGATTTAGAAGCAGATCCAGTAGATGCAGGACAGCTTACAATTGAATGTCTTCGTTATATGTATCGTATGCTGTTTGTGCTTTTTATTGAATCACGTCCAGAACTTGGATATGCACCAATTAAGGCGCAAAGTTATTATTCCGGATATTCTTTGGAAAGCTTAAGGGATATTGCAGATCAGATTCGTGATGATGTAGATGAAGTTGGAGACGGTTATTATCTGCATGAGACATTGGCAAAGCTCTATGAGCTGATTTATGATGGTTACCCGAAAACAGAAGATGAGTTGAAAAAAGCTACAACTTCCGAAAGTCTGCATGATATGTTTCTGATTGCTCCGCTGAAGGCACATATCTTTGATTCCAAATATACTAAGATGTTGAAGGCTACAAAGCTTCGAAATAGTTGTATGCTTCGGATCATAGATTTGATGAGCTTAACAAGATCTACAGGAAAGAAGAATAGTCGTCGTGGTCGTATTTCCTATGCAAATCTGGGAATTAACCAGATGGGTGCAGTTTATGAGGCACTTCTTTCTTACCGTGGATTTATTGCTAAACAAGATCTCTATGAAGTGAAGAGAGCAGGTGATAAGTTTAATGAACTTGACGTAGGATATTTTGTCTCAGAGCAAGAACTGGATCAGTATGAAGAGAACGAAAGAGTTCGTATGGACGATAAAGATCCTAAGAGTAAATTACGAATGTATCAGAAAGGTACTTTTATTTATAGACTTGCAGGTAGAGAACGTGAGAAGTCAGCTTCTTATTATACCCCTGAAGTTTTAACAAAATGTCTGGTTAAGTATGCTCTTAAGGAGTTATTGGAGGGTAAGACATCTGATGAGATTCTTGAATTGACTGTGTGCGAGCCAGCAATGGGAAGTGCAGCTTTCTTGAATGAAGCAATTAATCAGCTTGCTGAAGCCTATGTTACAAAAAAGGAACAGGAAACCGGAGAAATTATTAGTTATGATAAACGTTTTAATGAATTGCAGAAGGTTAAAATGTATATTGCAGACCGTAATGTATATGGAATTGATTTAAATCCCGTAGCAGTAGAACTGGCAGAGGTTTCCTTATGGCTAAATACTATTTATGAAGGTGGTTATGTACCGTGGTTTGGTACACAGTTGATAAATGGCAATTCCTTGATCGGTGCGAGAAGACAGGTTTATTCTGAAGGTCAGTTACAAGCATCATCGAAAGGGCTTCGATGGTATGAGAATGAGCCAGAAAGGGTGCCACTTGGAACAGAACGTAAGAAGCGGCGTGGCAACAGCCAGATTTATCATTTCTTGATTGGGGATCCGGGAATGTGCAATTATTCAGATAAAGTTATTAAGGTATTGGAACCAGATAACATTAAGATAATGAAAGACTGGAATAAAAAGTTCACTGCAGCATACACAGATGGTGAGCTGGAGACGCTGCGGCAATTAAGTCTAACAGTTGATGAATTATGGAATAAACAGATTGAATTGAGAAAGACAATTGAGAAAGAAACACAGGATGTTTTATCTATTTATGGACATGTAGACACTGCTATTGATTCGCATACAACGATTAGGCAAAAGGATGAAATTTATTCTAAACTATATAGATCTGAGCATATGAGAAATGCTGGTCCATATGCGAGACTAAAATTTGCTATGGATTATTGGTGCGCATTATGGTTTTGGCCTATTGATAAAGCTGATATGTTGCCATCAAGAAGTGAATTCTTAAATGATTTGAATCTTATTCTTGTTGGTACTATTCCTACGGGAAAAGGACAAGCAAGGATTGGTTATGATCAGTTGTCTTTATTTGATGAAGATGATGAAGAACTTCGGTTAATTCACAAGATTAATGCAATTCAAGGAACTGATAAGAGTGAAGTTGATCTTGATAGCCTTTGTATGCTTTTCCCAAGGTTCGAGTTAGTAAGAAAAATCGCAAATCAGAATAAGTTTATGCATTGGGAGCTTGAATTTGCGGAGTTGTTTGCTGAAAGAGGTGGTTTTGATTTAGTTATTGGTAATCCGCCGTGGGTTCTTTTAAAATGGAATGAACAAGATATATTGTCGGACTTAAATCCTTCGTTTGCAATTAAAGACTTGTCTGCATCTGCTTCTAAGATATTAAGAGAAAGAGAACTGTGCGAAATCAAAAAGAAAAAAGAATATCTTTTTGAATTCGAGAATATTTCGGGTGAACAGCTATATTTAAATGCAATGGTTAATTATCCAGAATTAGTTGGTATGAAAGCTAATTTGTATAAATGTTTTTTACCACTAGCATGGATGTTGGGAACTAATAATGGTATAAGTGCATTTATACATCCTGAAGGCGTATTTAATGATCCCGGTGGAGAAAAATTACGAGTAAGTACATATCCAAAATTAAAAAAACACTTTCGGTTTAGCAATGCATTTAAACTATTTCCTGATGTGCATACAAGTCGTGAATTTGGCCTTAATATTTATTGTAATAATGAATCATCATCCTTTGAACAAATTGTAAATCTATATACAGCAAAAACAATTGATCAATGTTATGAATCAGATCGTGTATTACCAGTATATATGAGAACCAAAGAAGGAAAAAGAAATACTCAGGGATGTAGATCACGAATATTAGTGATCGGGAAAAATCAACTTATAATATTTGCAAACATTGTTGAAGGAAATAATCATTGGAAGTCTACACGTTTAATGAATTTATATGTAAATTCATTGATGGGAGTATTAGAAAAATTTTATCGGATTGAAGAAAAACTGGGCGATTTAAAAGATATTTTTCCTTCTCAAATGTGGAACGAAACAAATGCCCAAGATGATAATTTAATTGAAAGGAGAACACACTTTGGAAATCCGCATGAAACAATATTATCAGGAGCGCATATAGGTCTGTTTAATCCATTGTTTAATTGCTCAAATGAGGATTGCAAAGGTAATAATGATAATACAAGTGTAGATTTACTGTCAATTAATAATAATTATATACAACGCACAAATTTTGTTCCTTGTTGTAATAAAAGAATATATTATGAAATGTCACCAACTACTTTTTGGGGAACTAAATATATTGATTATTATCGGTTAGTGGCTAGACGAAGAATAGATATAGAGGGAGAGCGAACATTAATACCAACGCTAATTCCACCGGAAGTTGCACATACAAATGGTATTATTGGATTTGCCTTTAAGAGTAACCGAAAACTTGCATTAACATTGGGGTGTTTAGGATCAATTCCATATGATTTTTATATAAAAGTCTATGGAAAAGGAGATTTTTATGGTGACACGGCATTATCATTGCCTACATTTTCTATAGATTCAATAATTGCTAAAGAAATATCCTGCCGTGTTCTAATGTTGAACTGTTTAAATCTCTATTATCAGGATTTTTGGAAAGATGTTTATGAACCTTCATTTAAAGAATTTACATGGGCGAAAAAGGATTCAAGATTAAATAATGAAAAATTTCAAAATTTGAGCGAAGTGTTAGTATTTGATTCTGTTCTAAGAACTGATTATGCAAGACGTCAAGCACAGATTGAAATTGATGTATTGGTATCAATGTTGTTGGGATTATCTTTAGAGGAATTATTAAATATATACAGGGTTCAATTTCCGATTCTCCAGCAGCATGAAAGGGATACATATTATGATTATACTGGTAGAATAGTGTTTGCAAAAAATAATGCTTTAACAAATGTTGGTTTTACAAAAAAAGAATGGGAGGAAATAAAAGGTGTTCATGATTTAAGTAGGGTATACCGGAACTTTTGCGATAACACTACACCAAACGGACCAGTTGAACGATGCATTGAGTATGTAGCACCATTTGATTGTTGCAATCGCGAAAAAGATTATGAAACAGTCTGGTCTTTCTTTGAAAAGAAATACGGTCACTTAAACGATAAATAAATATTAGGAGGGCTGCAGTATGTTACCATCCATACTTGCCAAACAACTACAAAAAGGACTAGGGGACTATATTGAAACAACGTTCCCGATGACAAATGAGCCATTTAAAGGCTCCGTACATAATATGCTTGCAACTAAGGATTCAGTATATCATGAACCCTATGTTGCAGTGCGTCTTCCTTTCCGTGTGGCGGAAAGTATGCCAACCTGCTTTGAAGCAATACATCCTGCATATCTTCCTTATGTCCATCAGCAGAAGGCTTTTGAGCGATTAACTGGAGATGATGGTAGATCCACGTTAGTTGCAACTGGTACCGGTTCAGGTAAAACAGAATGTTTCCTTTATCCAATTCTAGAGTATTGTTATCAGCACAGAGGCGAACGAGGAATTAAAGCTTTGATTATCTATCCCATGAATGCACTTGCGTCTGATCAGGCGAAGCGTATTGCAGAATTGATTCACGAAAGCCCAGAATTGCATGGTAATGTGACTGTGGGAATGTACGTTGGTGGTCAGGAAAATACTCCTAATCGAATGATGACGGAGCACGGTGTTATTACAGATCATGAGACTTTGTTGAATAATCCACCAGACATCTTAATGACAAACTATAAGATGTTGGATTATCTTTTGGTTCGCCCTAAGGATGCACTTCTTTGGCAGGACAACGATCCAGAAACATTGAAGTACATTGCAGTTGATGAATTACATACTTTTGATGGAGCTCAGGGAACAGATCTTGCTTGTTTACTTCGAAGATTAAAAAGACGTCTTGGCATATATGATGGTTATTTGTGCTGTGTGGGTACATCTGCAACCATGGGATCAGAGGAAAATAATAGCGATATTCTTGAGTATGCTTCTGAGATTTTCGGGGAACCGTTTGAAAAGAATGCTGTGATTACGGAAGATCGTCTGAGTGCACAGGAGTTCTTTGACGGTATTGAGATTACCGAATTTGCTATTCCAAATCGTGAGCAGGTTGAATCACTTACGAAATGCACGGAAATTGATGATCCGGATAGATATTTGAAAGAAGCAGTAAAAGCATGGTTGCCAGAATATACACAAGATATTTTAAGCGATGAAGGTAGATTAACTCTTGCAAAAGTATTGGTACATCACAGTTTTATGCAGGCAATTATCAATTTGACTGGAGGAAACTATTATCAAATTACTGGTATTGTAGAAGAATTGTGTAATCATTATCCGGAGTTGAAAGATGTATCGAATCCTTCAGTGATTGTGGAGTCCCTATTTGCTTTGATTTCTCATGCAAGAACAGGAAAAGCAGGGAGATTGCGCCCATTTTTAAATGTTCAAGTTCAACTTTGGATGAGAGAACTCCGCCGATTAGTAGCAAAGGTTGACTCAGAAAATATTACTTATGAAATTGCCCATGATTTAAATGTTCAGCAAGCAAAGCAATATCTTCCAGTAGTAAACTGTCGTGATTGTGGTATTACTGGTTGGGTAACGATTCTGAATGAACGTAGCAATGCAACCATGACGAATCTGGAAGGCTTTTACAATCAGTATTTTAAAGCTGATGATAAAATTGCTATGTTGTTTCCACATTCTCATGATGAGCGTATGAATGGAATGCTTCCAGCAAAGCTTTGTCCAGACTGTCTTCAGGTAAAACTTGGAGATGAAGGTAATGATCTTTGTCCAAGTTGTGGTGCAGAAACTATTGATGTATTGATCCCTAGTCCGATTAAGACATCTGGTAGTAAAGAACATAAGCAGTATGTATGTCCATGTTGCGGAAGTAGACGAGGTATTTCTTTGATGGGACTTCGGTCGGCAACAGAAATCAGTGCAAGTATTTCACAGATGTTTGCGTCTAAGTTTAATGATGACAAGAAGACTCTTGCATTTTCAGATAATGTACAGGACGCTGCGCATAGAGCTGGTTTCTTTAATTCTAGAACATGGCGTTTTGGTCTTCGCACAGCTATGCAGCATTTTTGTGAAAAAGAAGGAGACGGCCTTACTTTATTAGAATTTCAAAATGAATTTATTAAATATTGGCATGAAAAAATGACAGATGAAGAATTTGTTAGTTTCTTTATTGCACCGAACATGACCTGGAAACATGCCTATGAAGAGATGGTTTCAAAGCGTGAGTTTGGTAAAGACAAACAGTCACAAATTCTTATGTATGAGATAGAGCAACGCTTGTGCTATGAGATAATGTTGGAGTATGGATTAACAGGAAAAATTGGACGTACATTGGAAAAGTCAGGGTGTTCAGTTCTAGGATTTGACGCAGGAGATATATCTGATATTGCGGATGCTGTCCAGGAGAGAGTAGAAAACGAACTTGGTGTTTTAACTTCGGAGCCAATCATGTCATATCAGAGAATGGTGTTAGGATATCTGAATTTGATGAAGGTAAATGGTGCTTTTGAAGATTCTGTGTTTGATGAATATACAGCCAATAATTTTCAAGGGTATTTACTTTCAAATGATCGAAATAGATGGCTGCCGGGGAGACAGTCTGGACGAAATACACCGCGATTTGTGGCTGTTCATACAGGTGGAGGAAAGAAATCTTTTGAATGTGATTCTCCATCAACTAATAAATATGTAGATTGGATAGCTTCTTGCTGCTCAGAAGTAATCATTGAAGAAAGTATATTTGTGGCAATCAGCAGATTTATCTTAGAAGAGGCAACAAGGGCAAACGTATTAGCAGTTGTTCCATCTTCCATGGATTATATCGTTTACGGCATCAATAAGGAAAAGATATTTGTTACGTCAGATGTTGTTCAAATGAGATGTGAATCCTGTGGATCAATTTATGCTGTGTCTGCGAACAATGCGGAGCTATGGAAAGGGGCTCATTGTCAGAGAGCTACGTGTGGCGGATTTTTGGAGGAAGATGACGCTATTGAAATGGGCTATTATGGTCGTCTTTATTCTACGGGGGATCTTGCAAGAATCAATGCCAGGGAACATACAGGGCTTTTGGAAAGACCAGATCGTGAATCTTTAGAGGTTGATTTCAAGAGAGGGAAAGATACTCAAGCAATTTGGGATCCAAATGTACTTTCATGTACACCGACTCTTGAAATGGGTATTGATATAGGTGATTTGTCCACGGTAATACTTTGTAGTATGCCACCGGCTCAGAGTCAATTTCTGCAGCGAGCAGGACGAGCAGGCCGTAAAGATGGAAATGCATTGACAATTGCAGTTGCTAATGCGAAACCACATGATTTGTATTTTTATTCAGATCCATTGGATATGATAGCCGGTAATGTTGAACCTCCAAGAATTTTCTTACGTGCGTCAGCGGTATTGGAAAGACAATTTGTTGCTTTTTGCATGGATTCATGGGTAAAACGAGGTATTCCTGATGGAGCTATCCCGGACAAAGTGGGAATTATCCTTAGGAAATTAAAAGATAGACCGGATGACATGTTTCCATTTAATTTCTTGAATTACGTACAAAGTACCATGTCCAGACAGTTGAATTCCTTTATGCAGATGTTTGCAGCGTATCTTGATGACAATGCACGGGATGAACTTCAGGTATTTGCACGCGGAAAAGGAAAAGAAAGCAGCCCTATGTATGTGAAAATATTGGATGCTTTTGAAGATTTAAAGAGGCAGCAGGATGCGTTAAGACAGAGTGTAGATGCTTTAAAAGAAATGATTAAAGAACTGGAAGGAAAACCCAAGGATAGTTCTATTGATGAAGAAATTAAGGAACTAAAGAGTGAGGAGTCTGCATTACTTAGTGTATTGCAGGAGTTATCTAAGAAAAACATATTTAACTTCTTATCAGATGAGGGCTTGCTTCCGAATTATGCATTTCCGGAAGCTGGTATTATTCTTCGTGCTATACTTTATCGCAAGGAGGAAGAACAAGCTGCAGTGGCAACTGGTGCAAAGAAGAAGTATGAGAAGATGGTATATGAGTATAATCGTTCTGCGTCTTCTGCGATTAGTGAGTTTGCACCGAATAATAATTTTTATGTAGATGGTAGAAAACTAACGATAGACCAGGTAGATTTGACTACTGCGCAGACAGCAAAATGGAGACTGTGTCCAAATTGTTCACATGCACAGATTGAAGAGGCTGGAAAGAATGTTGCATCGTGTCCACAGTGTGGAAGCCCTGCCTGGGCTGATTCAGGTCAGGTAAGAACCATGTTAAAAGTGCAGATGGTATATTCTAATATGGATTATACTAAGAGTTTAATTAGTGATGAATCAGATGATCGATCTAATGTGTTTTATTGTAAGCAATTATTGGTAGACGTAGATGAAGAGCATGATATCTCCAGTGCGTATCGTATGGATAATGAAGAATTTCCGTTTGGATATGAGTTTGTTCGCAAAGCAACGCTTAGAGAAATTAACTTTGGCGAAAGTGATATGACAGGGGAAAAATTGTCTGTATCAGGTGTAGAAGATGTTCGTAAAGGATTTAAAATTTGTAAATATTGTGGAAAAATTCAGCCTGACCATGGAAAGGCAAATCATACTTTTGCTTGCAAAACTCGTAAAATGACTGCACTTATGCAATCAGATGCATTTGAAGAGTGCTTATTCTTATATAGAGAATTCAGCACGGAGGTGTTAAGGCTTCTTGTTCCAGCAACGACTATGGATTCTTCGCATGTGAAGATGGAGTCATTTGTGGCTGCATTTATGCTTGGAATGAAGGAATATTTTGGTAATGTGGATCATCTCCGTGCAACGGTAAGTGAAGTGCCAGTACCAGATGCTGACTATAGAAAGCAATACCTTGTTATTTACGATTCTGTGCCAGGAGGAACAGGTTATCTAAAACAGCTGATGCATGAAAAAAATGCGCTAATCGATATTTTCGAGAAGGCATTACATGTTATGGAAAGCTGTACATGTAAAGATGATCCTCAAAAAGATGGTTGTTATCATTGTCTTTTTGCTTACAGACAAAGTCAACAAATTGGCCATATTTCAAGATCAGCAGCAATTCGGATGCTAAAAGCAATCCTTTCAGGAAAAGATAATATTGAACAGATCCAAAAAATTAATGATATTCCGGTAAATCCATTGTTTGATAGTGAATTGGAATTGAGATTTATGGAAGCTATTCGTCAGAAAGTTGGGGCTGCAAATGTTAGTGATACAATTCGAAATGGAAAACACAGTTATTATGTAAAAATTAATGATCATGCATGGGAAATTGAACCACAGGTATTGCTTGGACCAGATGATGGAGTGAAAGTACAGTGCAAACCAGATTTTGTATTTTGGCCAATTTCGGCATCTGAACATTTGCCAGTGGCAGTATTTACCGATGGTTTCTTGTATCATAAGGATATTGTTTCAGATGATACTCTAAAGAGAGAAGCAATTCGAAGAAGTAGAAAATTCCGTGTATGGTCTTTGAGTTTTAAAGATGTTCAGAGTATATTTGCTCCACAAGGAGATTATGCAACAGCAACTTTGGAATCAGAACGTATGCCATATGGAAAAGTAATGTACCAGAATACTGTGGGTAAGATTAAAGGAGAAAATATTACGCCTTCAACAGAGAATGCTATAGATTTATTAATAGATTATCTTACATTGTCCAATGCAGAGGAAATTTTTAAAACTCAGGCTTATGCATATGCTTTATCATTATTGGATCCTAAACTGATGAAAAATAACCTTGCATTTATGAATTGGAAGGAAACCATGGATGAAGTGAGTTATCAAACAAATTTTACAGATGTAGATTTTGTGTTCCCTGGTACTGCATTTGGAAAGTGGATCCCACGTTCATCCAATGCTCATTTGCAGATCTATGCAGGAATTATTGCAGGAGAGTTAAAGAAACAAGGTCCAGTTACTGTATGCGCCGTTTTAAATGATGAAAAAGATCAGAGAACGGATAAATACGAAAATGAGTGGAATGGATTGTGGCACTTTACTAATATCATGCAATTTTCCGAACAATTTATTGCAGTATCATCAACGGGATTACAAAACATGAATTACGTAGCATTACCTATTGTTGATACGTTTTCTACACCATTTGACGAAGCTACAGCTGGTATGGTAGTAAGTGATGGTTGGACGGAACTGCTAAAATCAGAAATGGCTCAATTGTTTGAGGAAGAAACGCTAACATTTATTGATATGGCTAAAGATGCGAAGATACCAGCACCTACAGAAGATGGTATTGGTTATGAGGTCGAAGGCAATGATGGGGAAGTAGTTGCTACAGTTGAAATTGCTTGGCCAGATAGAAAAATTGGTTATCTCACCGCAGATCAGTTAGAAGATAAAGAGGCATTAGAATCAGCAGGATGGAAGATATTGAGTATTACCGATCTTGCAGGAGCAATAACATTGTTTGAGGGAGGTGAAAGTTAATGTCTGATAATGTAAAAGTTGCGATATCAACAGATTTCCTTACATCATTTGCGAGGTTGCCCCGGCAGATTCAGGGAAAGGTTACAGAGTTTGTTAATAAATTTAGAAATGATCCAACTTCTCCGGGCATTAATTATGAAAAAATAGCAAACGCGCAGGATAAGAAGATCTGTTCTGTAAGAATAGATAATACATATAGAGGAATTGTAGTTAGACAGCCAGAAACAGGAGTATATCTACTATTATGGGTGGATCACCATGATGAAGCGTATGATTGGGCAGCGAGAAAAAAATGTGAAGTTAATCCGAAGACAGGTGCTGTTCAGGTTTTTGATATTCAAATGGTGCAAGAAGAAGTTGTCGTTTCTAAAGAAGAAGCATTGTTTGCGTCTATCACAGATGAACAGTTGTTAGAGCTTGGAGTTCCAGAAGCTCAGTTGGGATACATTAAATCATTTACAAACAAAAATGATTTTTATAATGCGGAAGGATCAATACCACATGACGCCTATGAATACCTGTCGTGGCTTGTGGAAGGATTCTCAATAAAAGAAGTTATAGAATTACTTGAAGACGAGAAAGAAAACCATCAAAACAGAGAAGATTTATCTTCTGCACTTGAAGTTCCATCTTCGCTGAAGTCTTTTGTTATTGTGGAAGGTGAGGACGAATTGCGTAAAATTATGGCAGAACCTTTGGAGAAGTGGAGGGTATTTTTACATCCGACCCAGAGAAAGATTGTAAAGAAAAATTACTCTGGATCTGCCAGAGTTTTAGGAGGTGCAGGAACAGGAAAAACAGTAGTTGCTATGCATCGTGCTAAACAGTTGGCATCTAAGATGTCTGGAAAAGAGAAGCTTCTGTTTACAACATTTACGGCAAACCTTGCAGCAGATATTAAGGAAAACTTGAAAAAGATTTGTACTGTTGAAGAACTTCGCAAGATTGAAGTAATTCATTTAGATGCCTGGGTAAATCAGTTTTTAAGAGAGTCAGGATTTACAGCACAGATCAGTTATGATGAAATTGATGGTCTATGGGAGAAGGCTGTATTGCTTGCGAATGTAGATTTGCCATATGACGTTAATTTCTATGAAGAAGAGTGGAATAGAGTTGCAATTGCACAGGAAGCCATGTCTCTCCCGTTATATGTAAAAGCAACACGTAATGGACGTGGAACTAGACTTGATCGAAAAAAGAGAATGCTTGTTTGGAAAGTGTTTGAAGTTTACCAAAATCTGATGAAAGAAAGTCAGATCCGTGACATTAATACAGCTATGTATGAGAGTACAAAGCTTCTTCAAGCCAGTGGGAATAAGCCGAGATATGCACATATTATAGTGGATGAAGGACAAGATTTCAGTGATAACGCATACCGGTTACTTCGTGCATTAGCGGGTGAGGACCATGCGAATGATATTTTTATTGTTGGAGACTCTCATCAGAGAATCTATAAGAACCATCCTACGTTATCTAAGTGTGGAATTAATGTAAGAGGACGAAGTAGTATTCTTAAAATTAACTACAGAACTACAGAAGAAATTCGTAAATATGCATTTGCATTGTTGAATGATATTTCTTTTGATGATTTGGATGAAGATATTGATCTTGGAGATAAGTGCCAGTCATTAACTCATGGTGCAGCTCCGATAATTAAAAACTTTAAAGACGCTAATGAGGAATTGAGTTTTATTTCAGAAGAAATTAAAAAGCTTAAAGATAATGGTGTAGCTCTTAATGATATTTGTGTTGTTGCAAGAACAAAATCATTGTTAGATGACTATGTGAGACAACTGAAGGGTGAAGGAATTAACACCTTTGTCATAAAAAGAAATAAGAATGATGATAGAGGGTTAATGGGAGTTCGTGTTGCTACGATGCATCGAGTAAAAGGTCTTGAGTTCAAATATGTATTTGTAGTTGCAGTGAACAATAGAATTGTACCATTACCAGCTGCTATTAATCATACAGATACCATTTCTGAAGCTGAATCAATTACATCAGAGAAATGCTTGCTATATGTTTCATTGACTAGAGCACAAAAAGGTGCATATATTACTAGTTATGGTAAAAAATCTGAATTTTTAAAATAGATTGAAAAAAATAGGAAAATAAAATGGTAAAGCAAATGTAAAGGATATTTTCTTTTTGAGACAGCCATCTAAGGTGATTATAAAAGCAGATATCTAGGTAGAAAAAGAGTTAATCTATATGTAAGTTCTCGATTGGATTTATGAAAAGCTGGATCTTGAATGGAACATGGGAGGAACAAATTTGGTTGTTTTGAATTGCTATGGAAAAATAGATAAAATATGTATCTCTACTAAATTAGGTCTATATTTATCGAATTTACCCGATTCGCCAGAAAATAATTGGAAAGAACAATTAGAGAAAGAACTTAAGCTCTCATATGATGCGAATAGGATTTATCAGGAGTATTTAGGAACAAATCATCCTTGTGGAATTAACAAATTGTACCATAATGTATTTCCACAAAAAAGAATTCCAGATATTTTTTTGAAGGAGCAGTTTTCGGATCTTGCAAGTAAAATGGTTTGTCTCTCCTTAGATTATAGTTATGATGATATGCCTTTAGGGGGCTGGGAACAAAATTGTTTTGATGGAAGGCTATGTGAAGATGATTATACTGAAAAAATAATTAATTTTTGGAATTATCTTTCGAATTCATTATATAATAAGGAATCTTTCCCGGGGCCAGTTCCACAATGGATATATTCCTCAAACCATGATGAAATAAATCATTATCGTTTGTTTTGGGGTGGAGAAGGCGTAGATATATATATTAGAGCACTTAAAGAATGGGGAGAACTATTAGACAAATTTCTGGAAAATAGAGGAAATTATCTTTTGTTCGATTATTTAGTAAATTCGGTGTACAAAGATAATAAATATAATGAATATCATTTTATGAAAGATTATTCATTATGTCAGCTGTTTTTAGAAGATAGACATGAAAA
>ERZ1035025.848-NODE-848-length-17833-cov-5.669085_pt1 | contig 17833 bp, 21 predicted proteins | sample MGYA00520619_ERZ1035025 | MGnify/ENA primary metagenome ERZ1035025 (study PRJEB33766, sample SAMN09781742) | gut metagenome | biome: gut microbiome | host: Homo sapiens | place: Madagascar | study: EMG produced TPA metagenomics assembly of the PRJNA485056 data set...
CTTCAATAGTTTTTCCACTATGCAAATGAATTAAATGATTTTCCATACATTCTTTAGTAGTTCTATCAAGAGGAAAACTAAGTTTATCTTGCAGATTATAATATCTAGCAAAATCTTTAATATCATCAAACCATAAACGATGACAACCTATATTAAAAACCCATTCTTTTTTACCTAATTTACTAATATTTAAATTATCAGCAAATTTATCTATATACATACATCTTGAAACACAAAATGAACCTATTCTAAACTGATTATAATTAAATGTAAATTCAGTTTTACCACTAAGAATATAATCAGTATAAAGACGATTAAATACATTAATAGCAGTTTCAAGAGGAACTAAAGCACCACGACTAGTTTCAACCCAATTAGGTTTACCTGGTTTAAGTCTAAGTTGAGTATTAGGAAAATTATCACTATATTCAGTATGTTCTACTGGTTTAATAGTTCTAGTACTATGGTCTGCATAATAATCAATCCATTTACAACTTTATTTCTATTACCATTTCTCCAATCAGAAACAGTATTACATTTTACATCTTCAGCATTTTTACGATTTAGTTCTGCTTGTTTTTGAAATTTCTTAATTTTAGCTTCAAAAGCTTCTTCTTCAACTTTATCTTTAGCTTCTACTTCTGCAATATATTTATCAGACCATTTCTCATTAAGTTCTTTCCAACTAGTACCTTTATGAAGACAAAACTTTGTATAGAATCTACATTTCTTAATTTTAAGTTTTTCTTCATCATTAAATACACTATCATTAAGAATTGTATTAATAGAAGGAAAAGGAATTTTACCATAATCGTGATAATAAGGTTTATCAGATAATGGTTTACATTTAGGAATAAATTTATACTTAGCTACAAGTTCATTAATTTCTTTATATAAATCATCTCTACCGATAGCAGTATAACTATAAGTACTAATTTGTTTACTTATAGTTTTAAGAACTTTAAATTCATCTCCAAATGTATTAAGATACCTAATAATAAGAAATTTCATATACATATTAATAAGTATCTTTTTATTCTTCGGATTAGTTATATCATAAATAGGAATACTTTCATCCGTTTTATAAATAGTATAGCCTTCTGGAAGTCCTTTTTCTATTTCCCAAAAATATTCATTAGTTTGTCTAATTACAGCAATCTTTCTTTTACGGTCAATAACTGCCATACAACTATCTTTAAGTCCTCCGCACCAATCTTCATTATACCAATGTTCTTTAATATAATCAGGAGTAAGATTTTTACCTAGACTTTTTCCTCTATGAAAGAAATAACCATAACCAAAACAATAACAATGATAATTACTATCATACCAACCAGGTTCATCACGATGAATACCTTCGTGAATACCTGCATCTTTAGTAAACATATGTTTAACTCTTTTCTTAGGTTCAGCACCTACTTTACTTTTAATCATAACATTTAATTTTAAACTGTTTTACAATAAGCACATTTGTGTACTTGTTTATTGATTAACCAACCATTTTCTTTAGCAACAGAATTAAGTTCATTAATATCTAATGAAAGAAATGGTTTGTCTTTTCCTTTTCTATGTAATAAAGCACCACATTTATCACATTTTAGAGTATATCCTACTCCGTTTTGTATATAAGCCATTTTCTATAATATTTTAAATTCTCGTGTAACATATTCAAATTCGATTTGTTATCGAGATATAAGCAGGCACGAGAAAGCCGCTCACGTGACAAGGAAAGTGTGAATAAACGTACATACCTTTTACGGGGCGGCTTTCGTGCTATGTGATTATATGTTTAATTGATATACTTCACCATCAACTTGATTATCTACAAGTTTAACTTGAATATTAGTATCTTCAACCATAGAATTAAGAATAGAATCTTCAATAAGTTCTGTAGGAATAGAAACTTTTAATCTATTATAATTATCTCTTTCAGTTCTATAAAACTTACCATCAGTATTACTTTCACTAATAGCTAGAAAATAATCATTTCGTTTAATAATTTCATTCCATCGTTTCACAAACTTATAAAACATTCTAAACTTTAGTTCTCTACTACATAGTCTTCTAAACTTTGGTAAATACCAAGTCTTATGTTTATCTAATTCTTCTTTTACATTATCATAAGCGTTTAAATTCATAACTTAATCGATTATATCAACAGCTTTTGCATGGAATGGTACATTAAGCCTACCACTCCTTTCTCGAAACTCTACAGAAGCATATTTGCCAATATACTTTTCTTTATTTTTCAATATATACTCTTGTCTTGAATGGTCAAAGTTAAGAGTGCATTCAAATAGTTCATCATTAACGTCATTCCTAAGAACAAGTTTACAAAGTGTAGTTCTAATTCCTTCAGGAACAACATCAACAATTTTAAACTTAGCATCATCAACTCGCTTATATTTAAGCATAGCTAAATTTCTAGCACCAAATTGATAAGCAGAATTAACATCACGAATAATAAGACCTTCAAAACCAAGACCTATAAACTTATCTCTAAATCTTGTAGCATCATCAATATCACTAATAACTACATCTGGCAATAATATAAGTTTACTTTTATTATTAAGATGTTGGTCATAAGTATCAAATGTATAACATATTCTATTTATATTCTCAGTTCTAAATTTACGTCTAGCTTCATAAGACATATTATCAATAGCTATATCATAACACCAATACTGAAGTTGATAATGTTGAGGAAGCTTTTCATTCTTAACAAAACTATTAATATCATTTACTTTATAACCAGGAAGATAAAGCTCACCATCAAGACAAGCTCCTTCTTCAAGCATAGCATCAAGTAAATCATCTTCTAGTTCTGGTTTTATAACTTCATCCATCCAAGAAAGTTTAGGAGTCCAATCAGTTCCTTCTCTAGAACGATAAGTAAGTCTAATAGGATTAAATAAATCATCTACTTTAACAGCTCCAATAATACATCTAACTCCATTAATCTTATACTGACCTAAATACCTTCGTTTATCAAATGGTTTATTATCTTTAAGTACTTTTGCAAGCATTGGAAGAGTGAAACCATCATCAGTAGTATTATTTTTTGGAAGATAAGTATTAAGAAAACTAAGAAGAACACAGTCTCTGTCTATTTTTAAAGGAGCATTATCTTTAAGTTCAGAAACTTCTTTATATCCTTCTTTGCGTTTAGCCTTAATTCGAGATTCTATTTCATTACCTCTACTAAGTTTAGCTTTAATTATTTCACTATGCTTATGTCCCCCTACAGCACCATAATGAACTATATATTCATTATTTTGACCCCATTCGTGAATACTCCACGAAATAGGGTCACCTTTAGCATTTCTTTTAAATAATATCATAATTTAATTTTTAATTTACTAATAAGTTTAGCTCTAGCTTGAGCATTTAACTGAGCAGCAGTTGGAGTTTTTTCTTTCTTAGGTTTTTCAAAACCTTCAAGAGTTCCTTCTTTAGCTTTCTTTCTAGTAGTACAAGTAGTTTTCTTTACACCTTTCTTCTTCTCATATATGATAGGAGGATTATCTACTTCATATTTAAGATTACGTTTATGTAAAGCTACAAGTTTAGAAATATATTCGTCTCTTTTATTTTCATCAATCCAACCTTGTTCAAAAGCATAATCGATTCCATACAGAGTACGACTAACTTCATATTGATAAGGAGTACATATAGTTTGCATTATTCTCATATCATTAACAATACGAGAACAATCAAGACGAACACAAGCTTTAGCAAAAAATTCATCAGCACCACAAGTACTAATGTCTTTAACAGCCATAGCTTGAACTTGTTCATCTACTACCATTGTATATTTCTTCGGAAATCTAATCATGACCTTTTAGCAATAAGTTTAAATATTACAACTCTTTTTGGTTTACCAAGTCTTCCGTGTGCATACTGTGCCATAGCTCCAATGTTATCAGTTTCATAAGTTTGATAACATTTATTCTTTGTCTTACAAGTATGAGTATCATAATCATAATTAAAAGGAAGATGAATCATATCTCTATAAGGTATTAATTCATCTATATTTTCATAGTCTTCACTACCATTATGAAAATCAACTTCGCCATAAGCAAAAACATTATCAGAATTTAGATTAAATGATAAGTCACCTCTATGTATAGTAAAAGCTTTGCCTTCATCAAGCAAAGCTTCTTCTTTTTCTGTAATCGGAGCCATAAGAATACGAACTTGTTCAGTTGGTCTTCCTTCTTTATTAGTTGTATTAGTATGGTAAATCACAGTCTGATAATCTTTTGAAATAGGCATCGGAATTACTTTTATTCTTTCTGTATCGTAACTCGACATATCTAAGAGTATCTTTTATAAAATTATCTATTTCATCATTACTATATTTATAATGCAAATCTGCAAAGTCTTTACATTCATAATTTTCAAGACCAAATTCACCACGAGTAATGAACAAATAAGGAATATTATAAGTACTTAAAAGATAATCAGCACCATCACGACCAGTTCTATCAAAATCTAATAAACTAACAATCATTCCATTATCAGTTAAACGATTCTTTAGCCAATCATATTCGTTAGCTTTTAATCTATAATTTTCACTAGGAAGATTAACTACACCTATTGTTAAAGCCTTTCTATCCCCCCCGTAAAAGGTATGATTAACTAAATGATTACCTAAACTTAATCTATCTTTACTTGATTTAGTAATTATAATATAATCATAATTATCTAATTCAAGATTAGGAAGACCTTCAAGTACATTACAATTAGTTATGAATTTCCTTTCTTTTGTTCTATCTCTAAGTGGGAAATAAAGTTTTATAAGATATATTCCTTGTTTATTTCTACCCAGCATATAAGCATAACACGGGTCTTTAGTACTGTATCCATATCTAGGAGTAGGATTGCTACTTCTATCTATATAATATTGTTCAACAGGAATAACAAAATGAGTATTAAGATAAGCAAGATTTACACCAAGTTTATTCCAATAAGCTTTATCTCTACTATTCCAACTACGTGGAACAATTTCAATAATAGCTTTTCTGGATTTACTTTTAATAAGAGCGTTTCTAATAGATTCATCTATTTCATAATGATTAACTCGATTATCTATATCATCACTAAACACAGTATAAATATGTTTAAGAATAAAGTAGAAATCTTGTTTATTATCAGTACTAATAGGTCTTTCATAAACAATACTAAGAACGTAAGCTACTACATCATATACATCACCAAAGAAACAACCATTAAAGTCTCGAACTTTAAGTCTTCCTTTCATATTGTATGCAATACCCATACTACTATCAGTATCATCATCTCTAAATACAGACTTAATAAGATGATTATATCTAACACAATCATCTACAACACTAATAGGAATATCTAGATATTTTGCAACAATAGCTTCTTGACTTATTCGAGACTCTATAAAAGCCTTTGTAAGTTTAGTAGTATTAATTGTACGTTTCATATTGTATAATTAAAAAGGGATAGCGACACGATGTATCGCACCACTATCCCTAGAACATTAAATCCATTAGAAGAATAATAACAAATTACTTAGAACGGCATATCTGTATTTGCAGTTGGGTCAAAATTACCAACACCAGACATCATATCGTTACCGTTCATAGGAGGAACAACAGTCGCACCACCAGGCATACCAGGAATACCAGGAACACCAATAGTAGGAGCTTTAGCCTCAGTATCCTTTGGAGTAATTGATTCCTTAACCTTATCTACAGTCAAGATAACTGGAGGAAGAATCTGATTATCTTTCATCTTAACGATTTCAACAAAACCATTACCAACAAATGAAGGGAAAGACAAATCTTTACTCTTATCAACATCTACCCAAGAACCCTTACGATTACGAACTGCACGGAGAAGCTTAATCCAACAATTAATGAACTTGCCATTAGCATCCTTAAAGCAAGGCTTAGCAACTGCACCATCAGCAAGATTAAACTGACCATTAAGCATAGCAGCAGCATTATCAAACATCTTACGATAACCATCAAGAACTGCCTGAGCATCTACTGCTTTATACTCAACATTACCATTCTCATCTTCTGTGAAATCAACAAAATCAAGAGCAAGTGCATCTTCCTCTTCAATGGTCATTTCACGACCCTTGAAATAGAATACATCAAGAATATGCTTAATAGTATTAAGTACATTATCTACCTGCCAAGCTTTATCTCCATTAGGAATAGTCTCAACATTACTTTCGATTGGGAACAATGTCTTAACTGCATAACGACGTTCCTTCGCATCAGTATGATTACTTGCAAATGTAAATACCAAACGAGGAATCTTCAAACCAGCAAAAGAATTACCATCTGCACTTTGAGACCATTCAACAGATACAGAATCAAGATGAGCCATAAACAAACCATTCTGAGCAGCATCTTTCTCGTGGAACTTCAAACGACTTACTGCCTGAGTCTTGTTACTAATACCTCTACGATTTACTTTCTTTGCAGCACCCTGCGCATTAGCTGCTGCACTATTAACCATTTCTGTCATAACTTAATTAAGTTTTAAAACGTTTATAAAATTGACTAAAAAAGGGAGAAGATTATTATTCTTCTCCCTCATAAATAAGATTTATATCTAATGAATGAAATTACTCTGCATTATCTGCATTATCTGCATCCTCATTCTTCTTACCAACACGTGAAGGAATCTCATCCTTATACTCACCAAGAGCATAGAATACAACATCTACATCTTCCTTACCATTATTGAACTTAGAAGTGATAGGATTCTTAATATCAACATCAAATGAACGCTTCATAGCAGTCTTATCCTCCATATCAGACTTAAGCTGCTCCCAATTATTAGTATCAGAGAAAGAAAGCTTCAAACCAACACCAGTTGCAGAACCAGTTGCAGCAAGCTTACATCCACTTACACTCTGAATCTGAGGAGTAGGCATATCATCAATCTTAAATACAGCCTTAATCTCATCATCAGTAGCAGTCTCAGCAAGATTGTAAGCAGCAATAAGCTTATCACGATTATTCTTGATTACATCATCTACATTCTCATCGAAGAACTTCTTCTTCTCATCCTTTGTAAGACGAACATTAACCATAATTGGCTCACCAGTCTTCTTGAACATTGGAACACCCTTAGCAATATACCAAGTTGTAGCAGCAGCTACACAACCAGCAGTACCCTCTGGAGTATCAAGGTCAAAACCATTGTTCTGAGCAAACTCAACAACTGCATCAACACGATTCATTACAGCCTTCTCTACATCAGTTGCATCATTAGCAAACATAATGTTGTCACCAGGTACAAGACCAAGAGTCTTAGAAACTACTCCTGAAATAGAGAACGAACCCTTTGTACTAGAAGCAACCAAAACTGGCTCTGTGATAATTGAACTAACCTTAACTCCACTTGCTACTACATTAATACCGAATGATAAACCGTTAATCTTCATAATTTTAAATATTTAAATTGTTAATAATAAATTATAGTATAATACTATTTTAATAAACTCTATTTTAAATCCTTATTCTTGTGTAGGAGTAACATCTTCTGTTATATCTTCTACATTTACAAAGTTGTCAACATTAGGATTTGTATTGTTAACTACTTCGGATAATTCATCATCAGACATACAACCCATTAAAATATCGCCTGCAATTTCTCTAGCTCCATAAAAGAAAGCTCTATGTCCAATCATTATTCTAGTGTACTTCTTAAAAGTATCTTTAGTAAACAAGTCAGCTTGTGCAGCTTCAACATAAGAGAAATGACCAGTTGCGTGAGTTTCGATTAACTTGCCATATATCTTCTTATATCTTGTGAACTTGTACTCAGTTACAAAATCAATAGGTTTAGTTTCTATTCTAACTACAGGATAATTACCTTCTTTAGCAACCTTAGCTGCTTGAATCATATTTATACACTTAACACATTTACTAGATACTTGAAATTCATCATAAACATTACCTTGCAAATCTCTATAATATCTAAGTGGATAAACACCAACAGTATCATCAGTAGTTTTACTTTCAGCTTCTTTCTGATTTCGACATTTAACACAATAATCTGGGAGAAGTGTTTCATCGTAAACACTATTACCATCAGTATATTTATACTGAGGTACATAATCTTTTGTTATTTCCCAGACTATACCTGCCCTTGATAACAGTGCTTTAGCGATGTGAACGTCAAGACCAGTCTTTCCATTAATAACGTGAATATGTTCTATACAAGTACTAAATGGTAAGCGTAAGTCTTGTGCTCGCATTAAAATTGCAAGACCTTCATTCACACTTTTAACTCCACCTTTATCAGTAGCAATAATCTTCTTTAGAAATACTTCTGCATTTGCAAGTTGTTTCTCATCTAGAAGATTAAGAACTCTGATACCTGTACTAACATCTTCACGTCTAATAGCTAAACCGTGACTTTCATCAGTTTTTGTTTCAACTTCATTCATTATTTCAAAGAGCAATTATATTTGTTTCTTATTTACGTTGCAAAGATAAGCATAATTTTTCAATCTACAATATAATAATCATAATTATTATCACTTTTAACTTCAATTTCAGTTTTATTAAGAATTGTGTGAGTTGGAGGAACAATGCGTTCATCTAGTTTTTTCTCCTCTAGAGAGCCTTTATAATATAAGGTGTATAATTGTACCTCTTTTGCAAATTCGACCTTTGAGAGCCTATATAAATAGGTTTCTATGGTATCACACAACGGTGACGTGATTACAACAACATCTATATTTACGGCTAAATCTTTATCAGGAGCGGCATTTGTAGATAAAACGTGAATCGCACCTTTATTCATCAACTTTTGAGCTAAATTTTTCTGAGATTTTACACCAAGCATTTTTGGTTTTCCCTTATTAACTCCACTCTTAATTAAAACTTCATTTCCATTATCGTCAATAGCAGGAACATTTTCTACTTTATCGTGATAATTATAACAACTATTATAATGAATATTATCATTAATATATTTAGTTACTTCGTTTGCAAAGTCACCGTGTTTATTAATAATAAGAATATTCTTATCTACATTATCTTCAACAATCTTTAAAATATAACTAAGTTTCTCATCAGAAGAAGCAAGAGCAAGACTTCTACTTCTAATAATTTCGTATATACCACTAGCACGTTCTTTAAGGGCATTTGGAGAATAAAGTTCATCTATTTCAATATTAAATTGAATAGTCATATCAAGATTCTCATTCCAACCATTTTGACGAGCTATGTTATAACATACAGCCATACTAGAACTATTAGTATTACTATTACCTAGACGAGCCATCTTAATTGTATCAAAGTCACCAAAGATTGCTATAGCAGTAGATATTTCTTTATTATAATAATCAAGTTTCTTTTTAAGACTACTATCTTCATCTATAACCAAAGGAACTAACATTTCTTTTACGGGGCGGCTAGAGCGGATTTCATCTACACTAGCTTGAGTGTAAGAACCAACTCTAGGAACTAAATTATTTAATTGTTCTAACTTCCCAGTAAATAGATTTGATGATAACACCAACTTAAACTTTGCTTTGTCTAACAGACCTATATAGCAATAAAGACATTCTTTAGGATTATAAATAACTACTAAATTAGGATACAAATGACTAAATATATCTGTAGCTTCACCAACAGTTAATATTTTAATAAAACCTTCAGTAATCAGTTTACTATAAACATTAGAATGAACAGGTTCACTCTTATGTAATAGATAATCTGTAACTTTGTCTTTATCTACAAAATCTGCAACTATAATATTAGTCACTAATGTAGGACTTTTATTATACATTGCAGGAAGTATCATCAATAAAGGTCTAAGAACATCTAAAGGAGCAGGAATTATAAAAGCTCCAATTCCTTTATTCATTCTCCATTGATAAACACTTTTTTCGTGCAATTCTTCTTCTGTCATTGTTCTTCTTCATTATCAAATAAATCATTATACAAACCAAAATTCTTCTTTAACAAAGATTTTCCACTAAGAGTTTTATTCTTTGAATTACCTTTCTGATTAGGACTTATTCCAAGTCTTATAGGATTGATAATCTTATAAGCTTCTTCATAATAATAAGCATAATCTATATTACGCTCACTAATATCTTTATCATCAAGTAAGTTAAGAATTTGTACAGGCTTTCCACTAGCTAAAACACTACGAGCACCAGTACTTACGTGTTCTTTCATAATCACAACTCCTCTAGTAGAAACATAAAATCTAACGTGGCGTTGACTATGTATATCTACTACTTTTCCGTCAACTACTTTTTGATAAACAACTTCAAATTGCCTACCTACATTTTGAGTTTTACAGAAATCAAGAATATCTTTATGATTACGAAGAGTTTCCATCACAGATTTACCGTGAGCAAAATATTCAAATACAGCAGTAGCTACAACTGGCATATCATAACCCTTTTTAAGGTCTTTAATATACTGTTTTGGGTCTAGTGCTCCTTTATACTCAATTTTATCGTTACTTTGAATATCAAAATAGTTATTCACATTAAGACTAACAAGCATCTTATAATGTTCATCATCAGCAGACATTTTATTAGTCTCATTCCATTCCTTACAAATTTGATTATAAATATCAACTTTATCATAAGGAAGTTTTATAACGATACCATCAGTATTAGCACTAACTACGTGTATTCCTGCAAGTTCAAGAGATTCACAAAGAGTCATTGTCATTAGCTGACCATTGATTGTAACTCTCATTTGTGCAAGTCTATCATAAAGCCAGAAATTTTCATAACCATACTTACCATAAATAGCATTGATTACAATTTTCAATGCTTCTGCTGCAAGTTTATTATGAACTCCTGGTACTACAAAACCATCTTTATCGTCTGTATGCTTACATTTAACACGAGTTTGTTTAAAGTAATCTACCATTTTTGCAAACACTTTACGATTAAGGTGTGCAGGTACTACTTCATAACTTATCATAATACTTGGATAATATGATGTGTACAAATTTGTTAATCTACATATTTCTATGTAGTTCAGACTATATCTTCATTGCGCACCATAATAGTTCTTTCTCTACCCTTACCACTAGTAATAACATTTCCGTCATTATCAAGATAATGCCAAATATATCCTTTACCAGTCTTTTTAGAACCATTACAACAACCTAATAATGTAGATTTTGCAAGTCCACTAGCTTTACAAGCTTCATCGCTATTAGCATATTCTGCTATCTTATGACCATCATATCTATCAAATTGTCCGATACGATTAAATTTAAGTTTCCTCATCTTTTCACGGAACTCTTTAGTTTTATGAGTTTCGTGAGATTGAGTAGCCCAAGCTAAACGTTGACTATCTGAATGATAAGTATCTTTAATCATAAGATTATATAGTTTAGATAATCCATAAGACTTTTGGTAATCTCTTTCTTTTTCAAATAGATTTTCATTAGTCTCTTCAAGTATGCTAACTTTGAATTTATCTATACCATATTTATTATAATCAGCTTGTAATCGTTTATTAGGATGATTACCTATTCTAAGATTACTATAATGTTTTATTACACGACTATAAATATCTTTAGAAGAACCAATGTAGTTTTGATTATTTACTTCACAAGTGATACAATAAATACCACTTTTATCTTTTAAATGAGTAAAATAACCATAATATACATTTTGATTACTTCTAACTTTACCATAACCGTTAAAACCATCAGGAGTAGCATTTTTATGTTTTCTACTTACCCTAATCTTAGACACATCAAATACTAACTTTAATTTCGACAAATCTTTCATAATCTTTATAATTTAAATTATTAATAAAACACTGTGAAACAAAGGTAATATCTTTTGGGTAATAACACAATGCAAGGTGCTTCGATTTAAATAAATTTAAACCTACGTCTTATGACTAGTCGTTGAACCTTCTTCCTTATTAGGAAGCTCGGCTGCGGATTGTCCAATATTATCTTCTTTTACTATACTCTCAGTCTTTCTCTGAGACCAACATCTACATTACTGCGATGATTAGTGAGATAATCTCTAAGGAGTTCCCCGTCAATTCACCTTGTTTAATCACGACTTACATCAATCGTGATGAACATAAACATATTTATCAGTACTTTTAAGTATTACAGGTTTGTCTTGAGTATGAATACCACCAGTTGCTAGAGTATATATTGTGCCATAAAAATCTATTTCACGTACAAAACTATCTTTATTAGTTCTATATATAACAACTTTCTTCATTTCTTCAAGCAAGTCTTGAAGTTGTTTAGTTTTAAACTTTATATGAGGAAATATTATTTTATTAAAACTAAGAGCAGTTCGTTGAGTACGGAGATTCTTAAAAGCATCTTCATGCAAACCACTACGTTCAGCATAAAACTTATTTAATAGTTTATCAGCAATATTACTTCTAGCACTGCATAAGAAGTTTATTCCATAAGCGTGACCAAGACTATATCTAAGTATAACTTCATCAGGCTTTTGTCTTACCATTTCACAACAAAGAAATACATCATTCTTATTATAATGTAACATAGGCTTAACATATTTAGGAAGAAGATACCTATTAAAATCAGCAGTAATCAAATGATTTAATTGTTCATTAGTCATACCTTTATAGCCATCTCTACTTCTATATATATCACCTTCTTCATCATCTATTGGAGGTAGCTTAAAATCAAGAAGATTATACCATTTAAGATTAATACTAACTTGTTTCAAACTTTTACCATATTTTCTACGTTCACCAGTATCTTTATCTACATTTACTCCAGCAGAATTAAGAGCATAAACTTTAAATAAATCAACAGTTACATAAGATAATCTATACTTACGAATAACATTAAGCAAAGGGTCATTCCATAAAGCATCTTTATTGTCTTGTAGAGATATTAGTTTATCATTCACTTCTTTAAGAAATGAACAAAGTTGTTTACTAGTATCAAAACGATTCCAATACATAAGGAAAGCTCTAGTCATCATATCATCATAAGCTTGATTGTTATAGCCAAATAAATCATACCTATCAACAGTACCATCATCTTTAGTTATAGGACGCATCTTTTCAAAGAAGTCTATCAACTGTAACATTTGAGAATCATCTGTATCACTAATATAAAATATCCAACTCTTTACACTATCAAGTCTAGATTTAATTTCTTCAACTGTTAAAGTATCAGTTAAAGCACCTTTACAATCTGCAAATTTATCAAGATAATCTCTAACATCTACAAAAGTAAACGAAATCATATTTTCAAATACTTCTAAATCTACAGCTAAACTATGAATCATTTAATATATTAACTATTTCCATTCCATTATAATTATTATCTTTATTAGCAGTAAGCCATTTAACTAGACGATTACGAAATTCATCGTATTTGTTATCATCTATAAACTTTATAAAAGGAGAGTAATTTGTACTATAAACATAAGGAGCTATATAATATAGTTTATCTTTACCTTTAGTAATATCAAAACCAAAATCACTAGCAGCTCTACCAAGAAGCATTATCTTCTTAATATTATGAACTCTAATATCAGCAAATGTATGAAGCATACATCTACGAACTATACTTTCATTTACAGGACATTTATCATCAAGCTTACAACGAATAAGAGGAACAATAAAGGGGTCTAGTTGCTCTAGCCCCCCCGTAAAAGGTGTGATAACTTCATTTATTATCTCCACATATTTACTAAAAGTCATTCCTCTATTCTTATAAGCATTATAATCAACATTAGGTACAACTATCATCATACCAGACATTGGATTACCAACACCACTAAGACATTTACACTTAGTATTAAATAGTCCTAAAGGACAACCTTCACAAGCATTCATTAATCAATATGTTCATCGTCATAATCAGGAATATAAGTAAAATCTTTATCTACTTTAAAATCATTATAGATACTAGTAGTAAACATATATACTCCTTCTCGCTTACTCCAGGATTTGTCTTGTTTACGTTTAGTGCCATAAACATTGACAATACCATTAATATTAGTCCTTAAATTAGTAACTTTATAATAAACGTCTTTATTCTTGCCAAAACCAGCGTTACGTTGTGTAATAAACACATCGTTAATATGAATAGAACAAGCACTAAGTATTGCTTTTGATGATTTATTAGTTAAATCTGCAATTTTAGCTGCATATTCAGAATCAGCTTCAGCTTTTAATCTAATATAATTATCGACTAATGTTTTAGGAGAGAATACTCCATCTTTATTTTCTTCCATTTTATTTAATATTTTAAATTCTCATTTACATACCTTTTACGGGGCGGCTATACGATTATCATAGCGAACCCATAAACGGCTTAAAACTCAAATAAATACATATTATGCGAATTTTGCTAACGTACACACAATGTGATTGACCATTCTGCCAGGTCGAAATTGAAAGGTGTATTAACACCCTCTGGCATTACAGTTATAAGTTTATGAACTTCATTATCATCTTCAATAACTGCTTTAGCATCAATTACAACACCATAAAGTTTATAGATACCATCTTTCTTTCCAAGCCTTACAGAATCATTAAATTCAAGATTGCAATCTTTAAGAATTACATTAGCGATTACACCCTCATAATATTTAATTTGTTCTTTACATTCTTCTATTTTCTTTAGAAAATTCCGATAATCTAGAGGATTTAAATTAACTTCATCCATATCTTAAAATTACTTTTTCTTTAGCTCTACTAACTGCAACATAAAGTCTTCGATTAATATCTTTAGCATTATTGTAAGGATGACCATTCTTGTCATAAACAATGTTATTAATATCAACCATACTAACATTATAAGTACTACCTTGTGAACGATGGCTAGTTAGTGAAAAACCATAATCTAAATTACGATAATGAACAGGAGTTCCATCAGCTTTTACTATATTGATTAGTATCAAGCAACTTTCACGAAATTCAAAGTACTTCTTCCATTTAGCAGCACGTTGTTGTTTACTTGCATTTTTAGCTTGTTCTATTAAATCATTACATATTTGACAATATCTCTTAACAGAATAATTATCTCTATGGTCTAGAACAAACAAAGGAGAAGTAACTTGTCCACCGTGAACAGCTTGAAACTTAACCATAAAACCCTTAATATCGTATTTAGGATGAGTATAATTAGCAATATCTCTTACAATATAATCTTCACTATTTCTTATAATAGTCTCTTTAAATTCATTTACAAGAGTTATATAAGAAGTAATTAAATCATTTTTTGTAATAACAGATTTTTCGCTGTCTTTAATTATAGCTTCTCTAATAAACTTATTCCAAGCAGAAACAGCCATATTAGTATAAGCTACAACTTTAACATAATCTGTATTTTTAGTTATTGCTTCATCACTAAACTGGAGTTCAACTTGATGTTGAAATTCAGCACTATTGCAAACCATGAAACCTTTAGTCATTGTAGAATCAAATTTATTTTTATGTGTACTTATATAATTAAGAAACGTAAAAGTGTTATTTTCTACATCGTTTCTAAGCATGCTACAAAGTTCTCTTATAGGATTATCTTCATCTTGTCTTACAATCTGAGTCATTTTATAAGTTGTAACATTCTTAAAAGCAGAAGGTTCGAGTTCGTTTACAGGGGGTATTTGGGACGAATCTCCAATTAGTAGAAGTTTACAGCAATTATTAATAAGTATTTTACTCATAAAATTGAATAAACTCTTATTAATCATAGAAGCTTCATCTACTACATAAAGATTATAATCTTCAACTTTAATTCTACTAAGTTTACTAAATTGTATATCACGTTCGTTAAACGTTTCAATATTGTAATCTGGTCTCATTCCAAAATCAGATTGAATGGTGTTAACGTTAACTGGTAAACCTCCAAGAAAATCACGTATTACTCTACATGCTTTATGACTTGGAGCACTTACACCAATTTGTGAATAACTGATATTACAATTCTTTAGAATAATCTTTAAAAGGAAACTCTTTCCACAACCACCTGGAGCAGTTAGAGCACGCTTAAAATCATTATGATTAAAAGGCTTATTAATAAATTCAATAAGTCCTTGATAAGCTTTTTGCTGGTCTTTTGTAAGACCAACAATTTCAGCTCTATTTTTATCAGTCTTATTTAAAGGACCACCAATTAATGTATCTTCATTGTGCATTTATTCATCCTCATTATCTTGTTTTAAATTATAATATAAATTATGTGATTTTAAAGAACGAAAGTCAGCATATAATACTCCTACACGCCGAACAATTCTAACAATTACATTCCAATTTCGACAAAATGGAACATATTGTTCTTTGTTTAGTTTCTTAAATATTCTATCACTTTCGTTTCTTATTAAACACGTATAACTACCATTTTCTTGACCTTGTATAGTAAATACTCTATTAGCTTCGTGTAAATCAAATGATTCAGGAGTAAATTCTAAAGTTAAATATTTAGTTCCTATATCAGTTACATCTACACCAGTTTTAAGTTTATTTCTATACACATAATTAGGAATAGTAACATAAAACTTTCCATTGTCATAGTGACATTTAGTCTCTATTTGTTTGGTCAAGACTTTATCCTGCTTAGTAGCAGGTGCTCTAGTCTTATGTCTAACCTTAATCTTAAAATTAAGGTTAACCTTTAATTTACTAAAATCTGTAACCATTACTTCTTTTTATTAGAAAGTTTATGTTCCTTCTTGATTTTCTTAGCTTCTCTCGCACTTACTTCTGCATCTTCAAATTTAAGATTAGAAGCTTTAACATTCTTACTACGATTAAGTATATAACCGCAATAATGAACAAGAAAATCAATTCTACCCCAAGTGTGAATACCAATTACAGCATTAGTTGGAACAATGATATGATTACCATTGATTTCAGCTACTCTTGACACACACTTTAAATCCTTTTTTTCATCATGTTTCTTTGCCATTTTACAAAAAGTTTAATTAATTAATACTATTATTACTTCATCAATAAGATGATTATATTTTCTTTATACTAATAAGAGCTGCAACATATTCTAATTTTTTATTTTCATCAAGTTCAACTCGTACCATAGGAACATCATAATATCTAAAATCTTTATAAACTTCAGTATGAAGACTTACAATAGTTCCTACTTTACCATTAGCAATCATAACTCTATCTCCTACTTTAAGAGGAATATGATTATCTTTAAAGAACTTATTAGTTAAGTTCTTAATTCTATTATTATAATCTTTAAGAGCAGTATCTGCTTCTTTAATAAAATAAGAAACAGTTTCTTGTTTAATATTCTCCATAACTTTATTATTTTAATTATTAATATTAGTAGTTCTGCTTGGTTTCGCACCATAAGCCGTATTACTACACTTAGCAGAACTTAAAGTATTACATTCTAGCCTCCCCGTAAAGGACATCTTTTATGTTATCATTCTCTCTTTCTAGTTTAAAACATATATTAAGTATAAAATTAATACCAGCGTGTCTAACAGCAATTATATCTTTAATTACAGTAGTCATATCGTGCTGACTTAATTTCATAAGATAATATATAGTTCTAAACCCTCTACGAGTATTAAGAGGAAAGTTATATGGAATAACATAACCTTTACGTTTTGAAGAATGTTTATAACGATTATTTCTAGGAACATAACCATTACATTGTACAACTTCTCCAAAATCAGGAGGACCACAATGTCTTTTATCAAATTGATAAAGACAAGTATTACATATAATCATAATCTACACTTTATTTTCTTTCTTCATTATTAATTTCTATTTCATCAATAGATACTCTTGAAGACAAACCAATATTATATAAATAAAATTTAATTATATCTTTAATGCCATATTTAATAGCATCAGTGTTGTAA
>ERZ1035025.852-NODE-852-length-17779-cov-17.092812_pt1 | contig 17779 bp, 17 predicted proteins | sample MGYA00520619_ERZ1035025 | MGnify/ENA primary metagenome ERZ1035025 (study PRJEB33766, sample SAMN09781742) | gut metagenome | biome: gut microbiome | host: Homo sapiens | place: Madagascar | study: EMG produced TPA metagenomics assembly of the PRJNA485056 data...
CATAAGGGCTTATAGCCCTAGAGCAAACCACCCGTTGGACGGGTGGTCCTGATTTATTTAAGAAGAAGTTCATAGATTCTATATTTGATAGGAACTGTGAATCATGTTATACTATAGATTAGCAAAAAAAATAATCAGGAATTATTTAAGGAGTTTGTAAGATGGGAAAATATTTTGGAACAGATGGGTTCCGTGGAGAAGCAAATATAAATTTAACTGTAGAACATGCATATAAAGTAGGACGTTACATCGGATGGTATTTTAATCAGAAGTCAAGCAGCAGAGCAAAGATCGTCATTGGTAAAGATACAAGACGAAGCAGTTATATGTTCGAGAATGCACTAGTTGCAGGACTGACTGCATCTGGTGCTGATGCTTATATGCTTTATGTAACAACAACACCAAGTGTTGCTTATGTCGTAAGAACAGAACAATTTGACTGTGGTATCATGATCTCAGCAAGTCACAATCCATACTATGACAATGGAATCAAACTGATCAATGCCAAAGGACATAAGATGGAAGCAGAAGTCGAAGCGAAGATTGAGGCATACATCGATGGAGAAATCGAAGAACTTCCATTTGCAACCAAGAAAGAAATCGGTCGTGCAAAAGACTATGCAGCAGGAAGAAACCACTACATCGGATATCTGATCTCAACTGCAACAAGATCATTTAAAGGTGTGAAAGTCGGATTAGATTGTTCTAACGGAAGTTCTTTCGCAATTGCTGAGAATGTATTTAAAGCACTTGGAGCAGAAACACATGTGATCAATAACGAACCAGATGGAACAAACATCAATACAAACTGTGGTTCTACACATATCGAAATCTTACAGGGATATGTCAAAGAGAATCATTTAGACGTAGGGTTTGCATATGACGGAGACGCTGACCGTTGTATCGCTGTTGATGAGAATGGTAAGGCTGTTGATGGAGACCTAATCCTTTATGTATGCGGACAATACATGAAGAAACATGGAGAATTAAATAACAATACAGTTGTAACAACAGTGATGTCTAACCTAGGATTATACAAAGCATTTGATGCAGCAGGAATCTCTTACGAGAAGACTGCTGTTGGGGATAAATATGTCAATGAAAATATGGTCAAGAATGGTCATGCGTTAGGTGGAGAACAGTCTGGACATATCATCTTCAGCAAGTTTGCAACAACAGGAGATGGCATCTTAACATCTATAAAGATCATGGAAGCGATGATCGAACAGAAACAGACACTAGCACAGCTTGCGGAACCAGTACAGATCTTCCCACAGATCCTTGAGAATGTCCGTGTAACAGATAAGAAGGCTGCACAGGCAGATGAAGATGTACAGAAGGCAGTCAAAGAGGTAGAAAAAGAACTTGGAGATGAAGGAAGAATCCTTGTACGTGAGAGTGGAACAGAGCCATTAGTACGAGTTATGGTTGAGGCAAGAAGCCATGAGATCTGCCGCGAGAAGGTAGATAAAGTGGTGAAAGTCTTAAGAGAGAAAGGTCACGTTATCAAATAGTCTATGGAAAAATTATATGCGGATATTATCATTAATATTTCACATGAGGCACTGGATCGGGTATTTGCCTACAAAGTGCCTTTTTCCTTGATCAAGGACATTCGGGTGGGGCAGCAGGTCGTTGTCCCATTTGGACGTTCTAATAAGGAACAGACAGGATATGTGGTGAATCTCTCAAGAACTGTAGATTACGATGAAAGTAAAGTCAAGGAGATCATAAGGATTGAGACAGACCATGTCGGTGTGGAAGCAAAGATGATAGAACTTGCTGCCTGGATCAGAGAAAACTATGGTTCAACAATGATCCAGGCATTAAAAACGGTGCTCCCAGTACAGGAGAAGGTCGCAAGGAAAGCAAGAAAGTATATCGAACTAACGATAGATGCTGTACATGGACCTGCGATGCTTGAGGAGTATTTTAGTAAGCATTATGTGGCGAAAGCAAGACTTTTGGCAGCATTGCTAGATCATCATAAGATTTCATGGGAGATGGCATCAAAAGACTTAAAGATTTCCAAAAGTACAGTGGACAGCATGGAGAAAGAAGGAATTCTTCATGTGGTAACAGAGTATTATTACCGAAGTCTGGGACAATTTCAGACAGAGCAGGCAAAAGCGAATGTATTAAATGAACAGCAGCAGGAACTGATCGATGAATTCCGGGAAGATTTCTTAAGAGAAGAATACAAAACATATCTTCTTCATGGAATCACAGGAAGCGGAAAGACAGAAGTTTATCTGGCAGCGATCGAAGAAGTGGTCAAGAAGGGAAAACAGGCAATTGTTCTGATCCCTGAGATCGCTCTGACCTATCAGACAGTCACAAGATTTACAAAGCGTTTCGGAGACCGTGTATCAATCTTGAATTCGAGGTTATCAAAGGGAGAGAAATACGATCAATGGCTGCGTGCAAAACGTGGGGATATTGATGTGATCATTGGACCAAGATCAGCATTGTTTGTGCCATTTCCGAATTTGGGATTGATCGTGATCGATGAAGAACATGAAGGAAGTTACAAGAGTGAGCAGACGCCGAAATATCACGCAAGAGAAGTAGCGATCAAGAAGGCACAGATGGAAGGTGCATCTGTGATCCTTGGTTCAGCAACACCATCTATGGACAGTTATAAACATGCACAGGATGGAACTTACCGTTTGTGGGAACTTACTAAACGTGCTAAAGAAGCAGTTCTTCCAAAGGTTTATATAGAAGATCTAAGGGAAGAACTAAAGGCTGGAAACCGCAGTATGTTTAGTAGAAGATTACGAGATCTTATACAAGACCGTCTGGATAAAGGTGAGCAGATCATGTTGTTTTTAAACCGCAGAGGATATGCAGGATTTGTTTCATGCAGAAGCTGTGGCCATGTGATGGAGTGCCCACATTGTGATATTTCGATGACGTATCACAGAGATGGCAGACTTCGGTGTCATTATTGTGGGTATGAACAGCCGATGCTGAAAGTCTGCCCAGAATGTGGAAGTCCGTACATTGGAACATTTGGTCTTGGTACTCAGAAAGTAGAAGCAGCACTTTATAAAGAATTTCCACAGGCAAGAGTTCTTCGAATGGACATGGATACAACGAAGAGAAAAAACAGTCATGAAAAGATACTATCAGCATTTTCTGATGGTGAGGCAGATATCTTAGTTGGAACACAGATGATCGTGAAAGGGCATGATTTTGCAAATGTAACATTAGTTGGAGTTCTGGCAGCAGATCTTTCACTGCATGCAAATGATTACAGAGCCGGGGAGAGAACCTTTCAGCTTCTTACGCAGGCAGCAGGAAGAGCAGGAAGAGGAAGCAAGCCTGGAGAAGTTGTGATTCAGACCTATTCTCCAGAACACTACAGCATACAGACAGCAGCCAGACAGGATTATCATGCATTTTATCAGGAAGAGATCGCTTACCGCACAATGATGAAGTATCCTCCAGTCTGGCAGATGTTAGTCGTATTTGCATCAGGAGAAGATAAAGCATGGCTTGATAAAGTGATGGATGCGATGGCAGAAGTCGTAAAACATATGGATCTTATGGTCATAGGACCAAGCGAAGCCGGATTTGGCAAGATCAACGATCAATACCGAAAGGTTATTTATATTAAAAATAAGAATTACGATATACTGGTAAGGGCGAAGAATCGTCTTGAACAGTGGATCGATTTAAATCATATCAGAAAGAAATTAATCGTCAATTTTGACTTTAACCCAATGAACAGTTATTAGATAAGAAAAGGAGAACATTATGGCAATTCGACAGATTCGAGTATTAGGAGACGACATTTTAAGAAAAACATCAAAAGAAGTAAAGGAAATGACACCAAGAATGCATACATTAGTGGAAGATATGTATGACACAATGTATGAAGCGATGGGAGTCGGACTTGCAGCACCTCAGGTTGGAATCTTAAAGAGAATCGTAGTGATCGACACAGGAGCAGAAGGAGAATGTGTAACTTTAGTAAATCCTGTGATCACATTAAAAGAAGGAGAACAGGTAGGAGAAGAAGGGTGCTTAAGTCTTCCAGGAAAAGTAGCAGTTGTAAAACGTCCAGACCATGTCATCTGTGAAGCGTTTGATGAAGATATGAATCCGATCACAGTGGAAGGATTTGGTTTATTTGCAAGAGCAATCTGCCATGAGACAGATCATTTAGATGGAGTTTTATATCCAGATGTAGCAGAAGAACCAGTAAGAGACGTCACAATGGAAGAGGTAGAATAAGATGAGAGCAGTATTTATGGGAACTCCGGAGTTTGCAGTACCAACACTTCAGGCCCTGATCGACAACCATGAAGTGCTTGCAGTCGTAACACAGCCGGATAAACAAAGAGGAAGAGGAAAGAAGATGCAGTTTCCTCCAGTAAAGGAAAAAGCAGTTGAATATAATATTCCTGTTTACCAGCCACAGAGAGCAAGAGACGAAGAATTTATCGAAGAATTAAAGAAATTAAATCCAGATGTGATCGTTGTTGTCGCATATGGACAGATCTTACCAGAGAGCATCTTAAATATTCCAAAATACGGATGTATCAATGTTCATGGATCTCTTCTTCCAAAATACAGAGGAGCAGCACCAATCCAGTGGGCAGTCCTTGATGGAGAAGAAAAGACAGGTATCACAACAATGTACATGGAAAAAGGTCTTGATACAGGGGATATGATTGATAAAGTGGAAGTTGTCTTAGATAAGAAAGAAACAGCAGGATCACTTCATGATAAACTGATGGTTTTAGGGGCAGACTTACTATTAGAGACATTAAAGAAATTAGAAGATGGCACAGCTGTCAGAGAAAAGCAGAATGATGAAGAAAGCTGCTATGCAAAAATGTTAAGCAAAGATATGGGACAGATCGATTTTACAAAAGATGCAAAAGAGATCGAATGTCTGATCCGTGGGATGAATCCGTGGCCAAGTGCTTACACATCTTTAGATGGAAAGACAATGAAAGTCTGGGAAGCTGATGTACTTGATCGTGAAAGCAAGGAAGAGCCAGGTTTGATCGTTGAAGTGAACAAAAAAGAGATCATTGTATCCACAGGAACAAACGATCTTGCACTTCATGAGATTCAGTTAGCAGGAAAGAAACGTATGCAGGTACAGGCATTTTTACTTGGATATCAGGTAGAAGCAGGTACAAAATTAGGAGAATAATGCAATGGAAAATCCAAGAGAGAGTGCATTGGATGTACTTATCAAGGTTGATAAAAAAGAAGAATTATCCCATATAGCAATCAGCAATGTCCTAGAAAAATATCAGTTTTCAGAAAAAAGAGACCGAGCATTTTTTACAAGATTGGTTGAAGGAACCTTAGAACGTCAGATTACGATCGACTATGTAGGAGACCAGTTTTCAAAGACAAAGATCAGAAAATGCAAGCCGCTGATCAGAGCATTGCTTCGCATGGGAATCTATCAGATTCTTTACATGGATCAGGTACCAGATTCCGCTGCCTGCAATGAGGCGGTAAAACTTGCAAAGAAACGTGGATTTTCAAGGCTCTCTGGATTTGTAAACGGAGTTCTTCGAAATATTTCAAGAAATAAAGATACGATCAAGTATCCGTCAAGAGACAAAGATCTTGTAAAGTATCTTTCAGTTACCTATTCAATTCCAGAATGGATCATAAGATTCTTTATGAGAACCTATGACAATGATACGGTCGAAAAGATCATTGCATCTTATCTGGAAGAGAAAAAGACAACACTTTGCTGTCTCATTTCAAAAGGCGGCAAAGATGCCATAGCTTTAGAACTAAAAGAAGAAGGTGTGACAGTTGAAGATGGAGATCTGATCGAGAATGCAGTAAAGATCAAAGATTATGATTTCTTATACCGTCTTAGAGCATTCCGTGAAGGAAAATGTTATGTTCAGGATGAAAGTTCCATGTTATGTGCAAAATTATCTGGGGGAAAAGAAGGAGATTTTGTTATGGATCTTTGCAGTGCACCAGGCGGGAAATCGATGTACGTTGCGGATCAGCTTAGAGGAAGCGGGAAGGTCTTATCAAGAGATCTGACAGAGTATAAGACAGATCTGATTGAAGACAATATCGACCGTATGGGATTTACAAATATGACATCAGAGGTATTTGATGCAACGATTTTAGATGAAGAACATATCGAAGCCGCAGATGTCGTGATCGCAGATGTTCCATGTTCAGGACTTGGGATCATGGGCAAGAAAAATGATATCAAGTACCATATTTCAGAAGAAGGAATGAAAGATCTTACAAAACTTCAAAGACAGATCATGAAAAATGCAGTACAATACGTAAAACATGGTGGAACACTGATCTACAGCACCTGTACGATCAATCCGGCAGAAAATGAAGAAAATTTCCGATGGATCGTGGATAACTTTGACTTTGAGGCAGTGGATCTTAGAGATGAATTACCAGAGAATTTAAAGATCGATACTGCAAAAGACGGTTATATCCAGCTGCTTCCAGGAATTCATCCATGTGATGGATTCTTCATTGGGAAATTAAGGAGAAAATAAATTTTATGGATTTAAAATCAATGACTCTTAAAGAGATGCAGGAATATATGGAGTCGATCGGAGAAAAGAAATTCCGAGCCAAACAGGTTTATGAATGGTTTCATAAACATCTTGCACTATCTCTTGATGAGATGAATAATATACCAAAGAAATTAAAAGAAAAAATAGAACAGACACAGGATATTTATGGAGTAAAGCCAGTCGATTGTTTTATTTCAAAGATCGATGGTACAAGAAAATATCTGTTTGAACTTTATGATGGAAACATCATAGAGAGTGTATTAATGAAATACAAACATGGGAATTCAGTCTGTATTTCATCTCAGGCAGGATGCAGAATGGGATGTAAGTTTTGTGCATCAACGCTTGGGGGACTTGATCGTAACCTGACACCATCCGAGATGCTTTCTCAGATTTATTATATCCAGAGAGATACAAAAGAGAGAGTATCTAATGTAGTTATGATGGGAACAGGGGAACCGATGGATAATTATGACAATGTTTTAAGATTCCTGGAACTGATCACATCTGAAGATGGATTAAACATTAGTCAGAGAAATATTACGATCTCAACATGCGGGATCGTACCAAAGATTAGAGAATTAGCCCAGAAACATTTACAGATCACATTAGCGATCTCTTTACACTCACCAAATGATGAGATGAGAAGAGGATTGATGCCGATCGCGATGAAATATTCAATTGATGAATTATTGGATGCCTGCCATTATTATTTTAAAGAGACGAATCGTCGAATGACATTTGAATACAGTTTGGTAGCAGGAGTCAATGACCAGCCAGTACATGCACAGGAACTTTCCTCAAGATTAAAAGGATTTCCATGTCATGTAAATCTGATTCCGGTCAATCCGATCAAAGAGCGTGATTTCAAGCAGTCCATGCCTCAATCTGTTATGGAATTTAAAAAGATACTTGAAAAAAATCGTGTAAATGTTACCATAAGAAGAGAAATGGGCTCAGATATTAATGCGGCCTGTGGACAGTTGAGAAGGAAAAAACTGCAGTCAAGATTGTAAAGGAGAACGATATGCGATCCGTAGGAGCTTCACACATAGGAAAGATAAGAACAGAGAATCAGGATAAGATTTTCTTTCACGATCAACCTGTAGGAAACTTAAAAAATCTTTATATTGTAGCGGACGGAATGGGAGGACATCGTGCAGGAGGCCAGGCCTCTTCTTTTGCGGTGGAAAGATTTGTAGAGCTGATCAAAGAGTCAGATCAGACAGATCCGATCGAGCTTATGAGAAGCTGCATTGCTACAGTGAATCAGGAAATCATTGCACAAAGTGAGGAAGATAAGGAATATTCGGGAATGGGGACAACCTTTGTTGCAGCAACGGTTTCTGATCATAAAGTTACTGTTATGAATATTGGTGATAGCAGATTATATTATGGAAATAAGGAATTAACCCAGATCACAGTAGATCATTCATATGTAGAAGAATTGATCAATGCGGGAATGTTAGAGAGAGAGCAGGGAAGACTTCATCCAAAGAAGAATGTGATTACAAGAGCACTTGGATCAGCGTCAGCAACGCCGGATTTCTTTGAATTTGAAGCAGAAGAAGGATATTTACTGCTTTGCAGCGATGGTCTTTCTAATATGATATCCGATGATGAGTTAAAGGAACTTCTTTTGGACCACGATCAGATTGCCAATAAGTCTAATCAAATGATCGCCCGCGCTAATGAGTACGGAGGCAAAGACAATATTTCATTGGTGATCGTGGATTTAAAGAGATGAGGTGAAGGATAGATGTTAGAACTTGGTACGATGCTGTCAGGCCGCTACGAAGTGTTAAAGCGCGTTGGAAGCGGTGGTATGGCAGACGTTTATATGGCTAAAGACCATAAATTAAACCGGAATGTCGCAGTGAAGGTATTAAAAAGTGAATATGTAAAAGATGAGAAATTTTTAAAAAAATTTGAAACAGAAGCACAGGCAGTAGCAAGATTATCCCATCCGAATATCGTCAATGTATATGATGTTGGAATAGAAGATGGGATTAATTATATTGTAATGGAACTTGCAAGAGGAATTACATTAAAAGAGTACATCAGGAAGAAAGGTTATTTATCTCCAAAGGAAACTGTAGAGATCAGTAAGCAGATTGCTTCAGCAATCTCTCATGCACATAAGAATCATATCATTCATAGAGATATCAAACCTCAGAATATTCTTGTATCTGACACAGGAATCATAAAGGTCACAGATTTCGGGATTGCGAAAGCAACAAGCAGCAATACGGTAACATCCACAGCAACTGCAATCGGGTCCGTACACTATATTTCGCCAGAACAGGCGAAAGGACGTTTCTGTGACGAGAAGAGTGATATTTATTCTTTAGGTATCACAATGTATGAGATGGTAACAGGACATGTACCATTTGATCATGAGAATGGAGTAACGATCGCTTTAATGCATCTGCAAAATGAGATTACACCTCCAAGCCAGATCAGAGAAGGAATTCCTGACAGTTTAGAGAAGATCATTTTAAAATGTACCATGAAAAAGCCGGAAGACCGCTATCAGACAGCAGATGATCTGATTGCAGATTTAAGACTGGTGTTTGAAGATACATCCGGAGATTACGTAGGAATCAAACCAATGATCGATGATTCTCCGACAATTATGATCGATCAGAACGAGCTGACACAGAGAGTGAACATACCAAAGGATGTTTCAAAGATTCAGACGGAGGAGATTGCAAAAGAAGAACCAGAGAATGCATATCTCGATGAAGACGATGACGAAGAAGAATCAGGAATGAATTCAAAGATTGAGAAATTAGTCATCGTACTGGCAGCCGTTGTAGGTGCGATCATTTTGATATCGATCATCGTATTTGTTGTGAAAAGCTCAGGGCTTTTTAAATCAGGAAAGACAACGACAGCAAGTAATATTTTGACAACAGAAAAGCCAAGCGATGATACAGAAGCTACAAAGTATACAGTAGATAATTACATTGGAATGTCATTAAGTGATGCAAGAGAGAAAATCCAGGATAAGTTTAGGATTGAGTGGAAAGAGGAATATTCCAGTCGTGACAAAGGTGTGATTATCAGCCAGGATCCGGAAAGTGATACAGAATTAGAAGAAGGTAAGACGATCCATTTCGTTGTAAGTAAGGGTACAAGAACAGAGAATAAAGTATCTGTTCCAGGTGTTGTCGGAAGTTCAGAAGAGTCAGCAAAGAGTCAGATCACATCTGCAGGACTTAGAGTATCTGTAAGCTCAAAATACAGTGATGATGTGGCAGAAGGAAAAGTAATTTCCCAGTCACCAGGAAGTGGAAGTCAGGTATCCAAAGGAACAACGGTAACGATCACAGTCAGCAAAGGTAAGAAGCCAGAGTCAACAGTAAGTGTTCCAAATCTTCGGTATTTTACAGAATCAGAGGCAAGAAGTGAACTTAGAAATTCTAATCTTGTACTGGGAAGTGTATTAACAGAATACAGTGACAGTGTTGAAAAAGGATTAGTTATCAGACAGACGGTAAGCGCTGGAAAGAAAGTCAAAGAGGGAACAGCAGTTGGAATCTATGTAAGTCTTGGACCTCGTCAGACAGCAACGACAGTAGATGAGGAACCAACAACAGAAGAAGAGGAATAGCAGGAATCATGCAGGGAAAGATCATAAAAGGAATCGCAGGGTTTTATTACGTACAGACAGAAGACAAATTATATGAATGTAAGGCAAAAGGAATCTTCAGAAATAAGAAGATGAAGCCGTTGGTGGGAGATAATGTTGAAATTGATATTCTTGACGAAGAAGATCAGGAAGGGAATATCACGAAGATTTATGACAGACAGAATGAATTGATCCGTCCAGCAGTTGCCAATGTAGATCAGGCATTGATCATTTTTGCGGCAAAGAATCCAAAGCCGAATTATAATCTGTTAGATCGTTTCCTGATGATGATGGAAAAACAGGAAGTTCCAGTCATTGTCTGTTTCAATAAAGTAGATCTTGCAAAGGAAAAAGATCTGACATTATTAGAGAAAGTATATGAAAATTGTGGTCATATCGTGAAATTTATCAGTGTAAAAGAAGAAGAAGGCATTGATGAGATCAGGGAACTGATCCGTGGTAAGACCACAGTTCTTGCCGGACCATCAGGAGTAGGTAAGTCTTCCTTGATGAACTTGCTCCAGCCAGAAGCACAGATGGAGACAGGAGAAGTCAGTGAGAAGATCAAAAGAGGACGTCATACGACAAGACATTCAGAACTGATCAGAATCGAGAAAGATACGTTTGTACTCGATACACCAGGATTCAGCTCTTTGTTCATCCATATGTTTGAGGAAGATGAGATCAAGGATTATTTTCAGGAATTTGCGCAATATGAAGACGAGTGCAGATTTCAAGGTTGCAGCCACACTCATGAACCAGACTGTGGAGTAAAAAAGGCTTTGGAAGAAGGAAAGATTTCAAAGATCCGCTATGATAATTATGTAAATATTTATACAGAACTAAAAGAAAAGAGAAAATGGTAATGCGAGTATTGATTTTAACAGGTGGAAGTGTGAATACTTCTTTTGCATCTGAATATATCAGACAATGGAATCCAGATAAAGTGATCACAGCAGATAAGGGACTGCTTTATGCAAAAGAACTTGGAATCACACCAGATATCATTCTGGGAGATTTCGACAGCTGTGATAAAGATATCATGCAAGAATTTTCAACCGATGAGAAGATCATCGCACCATGCGAAAAAGACGATACAGATACAGGTCTTGCGATGATCAAGGCAAAAGAGATCGGTGCAGATGAGATCCTTTTGATCGGTGCAACAGGAACAAGGCTCGACCATGTTTTAGGAAATATTGGACAACTTGTATTTGCACAAAAGCATGGAATGAAAGCACAGATCGTGGATGAGAATAACCGCATACAGGTGTTAGAACATGAACATGTGATCTCAAAAGATCAGCAGTTTGGCAAATATGTTTCTTTTATTCCTGTTTATGAAGCGAAAGGAGTGACATTGACAGGATTTAAGTATTCACTGGATGATCATACATTGGTTTTTCATGAATCATTGGCGATCAGCAATGAATTAAAAGAAAAACAAGGAAAGATATCCTGCAAAGAAGGATGCCTGTTGATGATCGAGAGCAGAGATTAGAGGTGTGACAGATGAATTATGGCAAAGTAAAGATCGCAGATTCTGCAAAAGTAGCAAAAGAAACTGTATTAGTTGGAAATATCACGATCGGAGAAGAATCCACGGTATTATTTTTCACAGCAATGCGTTGTGAAGGAGAAGAATCAATTGTGATCGGAAATCAGAGCAACATTCAGGAGAACTGTACGATCCATGTCGATGAAGGAAACAGTGTGAAGATCGGAGATGGTGTGACCGTAGGACATAACAGTGTGATCCACGGATGCCAGATCGGAGATAATTCAATGATCGGAATGGGAAGTGTGATCATGAATGGAGCCAAGATCGGAGATCACTGCCTGATCGGAGCTGGAAGTCTTGTAACACAAAATACAGTGATTCCAGAAAGATCACTGGTTATGGGAAGCCCGGCGAGAGTGAAACGTACATTAACAGAAGACGAGATCAAATATCTTGAAGGCAGCAGGGAAGAATATGTAGAAGTAGGAAGGATGCTTAGAGAAGACGGTATCTTGTAAGTAAGCAAAATCAGATGGTATCAATGATACGCATGATAAATAGGGATGGATAATAATTGATGAAGTATGAGAAATGTCCAGTATGTGAGGAAAAATTAAGAAATGGAATCTGTCCGATGTGCGGCTATGATTTTAATCGGTTAGGCCAGTCAAGAACATTAAAAGACGGACACTGGGATATACTGACGACTGATCAGAAAACAAATCAGCCAGTTTATACGCACGACGAGAAACGACACCCAGAAAAATCATTTAAGAATAGAACATCTCACAAACAAGTACAAAAGAAAGTTACATATAAAAATAAATCAAAAGAAAAGAAGAAGTCGAAAAAGGGAAAGTGGGCAATCCTTGTCATTGTGATTTATCTTCTGCAATTTTTAGCAGATGTTGCACCAGATCTTTTTTCTAATATTGAAGATTTCATAAGTCAGATTCTCAATGGACTTAATTTATAAAGAAAAGAAACTGAAACAGATTAATATTTTAAGATGAAAATGTATATGAGAACAAAAGTCAGCGATTCAACGGCGAATCGCGGATTTTTGTTCATTTTTATATTTTAAAAACAATCAAATTATGGTAACATTAATTCTATAGGCAAATTAACAGGAGGAAATTTTATGGCAAATCACATTGATGATGCAACGATTGAATATGTCGGAATTTTAGCAAAGCTTGAATTATCTGGCGAAGAAAAAGAACAGGCCAAGAAAGATATGGAAAGCATGCTTGACTATGTAGATAAATTAAACGAATTAGACACAAGCAGTGTAGAACCAATGTCTCACGTATTCCCAGTGAAGAATGTATTCAGAGAAGACGTGGTAACAAATGGGGACGGAAGCGAAGATACATTAAAGAACGCACCAGAAGCGCAGGACAATGCCTTTGTCGTGCCAAAGACGATCATATAGGAGGCAGAAGATGAGTATTTTAGAATTAACTGCCGTAGAATTAGGCAAGAAGATTAAAGATAAAGAGATCACAGTTGTAGAAGCAACAAAGGCAGCCTTAGAACAGATCAAGGCAGTTGAAGGTGATGTACACGGATATGTCTCTTATGATGAAGAAAGCGCATTAAAGAGAGCTGAAGAAGTACAGAAAGGAATTGATGATGGAACTTATACAGGACCTTTAGCCGGAGTTCCGATGGCAGTCAAAGATAATATCTGTACAAAAGGATATACAACAACATGCAGTTCTAAGATCTTAGAGAACTTCGTACCAACATACTCCGCACAGGCAGTTGAGAACCTGATCAAAGAAGGAGTCGTATTCTTAGGAAAGACAAACATGGACGAGTTCGCCATGGGAAGTACAACAGAGACTTCCGCATATGGTGTGACAAAGAACCCATGGGATTTAGAGAAAGTACCAGGAGGATCATCAGGAGGATCTGCAGCAGCAGTTGCAGCCAATGAATGCTTCATGGCATTAGGATCAGATACAGGTGGATCTATCAGACAGCCAGCATCTTACTGTGGTGTCACAGGAATCAAACCAACTTATGGAACAGTATCCCGTTACGGACTGATCGCTTATGGATCATCCTTAGACCAGATCGGACCATTAGCAAAAGACGTCACAGACTGTGCAACATTATTAGAAGCAATCGCATCTCACGATGAGAAAGATTCCACATCTGTCAAATTAGAATCTTATGACTTCACATCCGCATTAAAAGACGATGTCAAAGGAATGAAGATCGGTATTCCAAAAGATTACTTTGGAGAAGGTCTTGACGAAGAAGTTAAAGAAGCAGTTTTAGCAGCAGCGAAGACATTAGAAGAAAAAGGAGCGATCGTAGAAGAATTCGATCTTGGATTAGTTGAATATGCGATCCCTGCATACTATGTCATCGCAGCAGCAGAAGCAAGTTCAAACTTATCACGTTTTGACGGAGTCAAATACGGATACAGAGCCAAAGACTACGAAGGACTTCATAATATGTACAAGAAGACTCGTTCCGAAGGATTTGGAGCCGAAGTAAAACGCCGTATCATGTTAGGATCATTCGTATTAAGTTCTGGATACTACGATGCATACTACTTAAAAGCATTAAGAACAAAAGCACTGATCAAGAAAGAATTTGACAAAGCATTTGAAAAATACGATGTCATTCTAGGACCAGTCGCACCAACAACAGCTCCAAAATTAGGAGACAGCTTAAGCGATCCGATCAAGATGTACTTAGGAGATATCTACACAATCTCCGTAAACCTTGCAGGACTTCCAGGAATTTCACTTCCATGTGGAAAGGACAAGAACGGAATGCCAATCGGACTTCAGCTGATCGGAGACTGCTTCAATGAGAAGAAGATCATTCAGGCAGCATACACATTTGAGCAGACAAGAGCATATGAAGCTCCAGCAATCGCTAAAGGAGGGGCTAAATAGATGAGCAAGAATTACGAAACAGTCATCGGACTTGAGGTCCATGTAGAATTAGCAACAAAGACAAAGATCTTCTGTGGATGCAGCACAGCATTTGGAGGAGCACCAAATACACATACATGCCCTGTATGTACAGGTATGCCAGGATCTTTACCAGTATTAAATAAACAGGTTGTAGAATATGCGATGGCAGTTGGATTAGCAACAAACTGTGATATTACACAGAACTGCAAATTTGACCGTAAAAACTATTTCTACCCAGATAACCCACAGAACTACCAGATCTCCCAGTTATATTTACCAATCTGCCGCAATGGTAAAGTAGAGATTGACGTAGATGGTGAAAAGAAAGATATCAGAATCCACGAGATTCATATGGAAGAAGATGCAGGTAAATTAGTGCATGATCCATGGACAGGAGATTCCTTAGTAGACTTTAACCGTTCCGGAGTACCATTGATTGAGATCGTATCTGAACCAGATATGCGTTCTGCAGATGAAGTTATCGCATACCTTGAGAAGTTACGTCTGATCATCCAGTACTTAGGAGCATCTGACTGCAAATTACAGGAAGGTTCCATGAGAGCTGACGTCAACTTATCCGTTCGAGAAGTTGGAGCAGAAGAATTCGGAACACGTACAGAGATGAAGAACTTAAACTCTTTCAAAGCGATCAAGAGAGCCATTGAAGGAGAGATGGAACGCCAGATCGACCTGATCGAAGCAGGAGAGAAAGTCGTACAGGAAACAAGAAGATGGGATGACACAAAAGGAGCATCTTACGCAATGCGTTCTAAGGAAGATGCACAGGATTACCGTTACTTCCCAGATCCAGATTTAGTACCAATCGAGATCAGCGACGAATGGATGGACAAAGTAAGAGCAGCCCAGCCAGAGTTCAGAGACGAGAAGAAAATCCGTTATAAAGAAGAATATGACCTTCCAGACTATGATATCGATATCATCACGGGATCAAAACACCTTGCAGATATCTTCGAAGCAACGATCGCACTCGGATCAGAACCAAAAGAAGTATCCAACTGGTTGATGGGAGAAACAATCCGTCTTGTTAACGAATCAGAGATGGATATCGACGATGTATCATTCAAACCAGAACATCTTGCAAAACTGATCGAGATGATCAAAAATAATGAGATCAACCGTAGCGTAGGAAAAGAAGTCTTCGAGAAGGTATTCAAAGAAAACATTGATCCTGCAGCATACGTGGAAGAACATGGATTAAAATCCATGAACGATGAAGGTGCATTAAAAGCAACGATCGAAGAGATCGTGGCAAATAATCCAAAATCTGTAGAAGATTACAAAGCCGGTAAGAAGAAAGCCATCGGATTCTTAGTCGGACAGACAATGAAAGCAACACAGGGGAAAGCAAACCCTGGAATCGTGAATAAGATCTTAACTGAGATTTTAGATAATATGTAATTAAACAATCAAAAATTTTATCAAAATAACACCAAAACAATAGTGTATACAAAAATCAGAATCTGGAACAACAGGTTCTGATTTTTTGTACGATAAAACATTGAAATTCAACTCATGAAAACGTACAATATAACTATGTGTGAATTGTATGTAGAAACAAAGCAACAGGATGGAGAGAGTTATGAGTAAATACAAAGGTGTCGTATTCTTTGATTACGATGGAACAACAGTTGATGAAGTCGATGATATTGCAACAGCAACACCAAAGACAGTGGAATCTCTGAACAAATTAAAAGAAAATGGATATCTGACGATGTTGTGTTCAGGAAGAACCCACAGATTTTTAGAGATGGACATTGACAAATTCATGGGAGCGATCACATGTAATGGTTCTCACACAGAGATTGAAGGAGAAGTGATTCGAGATATCTATATCCCGGATGAATTATTATTTAAAGTGATCGATGAATATTTTCCAAGAGATACGATCTTTCATTTAGAAACAAGAGATATCAGCTATTACCTGCATCAGGATGCTGAAGCTTTTATGCACCATTGTGAATTATTTCATATTCCACAACGATGGTATGCACCATGGAAATTCCGTCAGAAAGGCAATCATATCAGCAAATTGACGATGAATTACAAAGATCCACAGGTAAAGACAGATTTTGAGGAAGAATTTAAAGATGTATTCACAGTCGCAAAGCATGTCCGTGAGAATTTTATTGATGTTACATTAAAAGGAGTCACAAAAGGAGACGCGATCGTTGAGCTGATCGATAAATTGGGAATTGATAAGAAAGACACCTATGCATTTGGAGATGCAGATAATGATGTAGAGATGATGAAAGCCGTTGGAACAGGAATCGCCATGGGACGCCACAGCGAAGCCGTTGGGGCAGCCGCTAAGATGGTAACAGGAACAGTAAAAGAAGAAGGAATTACAACAGCATTAGAGAAGTTAGGACTGATTTAAGATGAAGAATATAATATTTGATGTCGATGATACAATCTATAATTTGATGGAACCATTTGAGAAAACACACAACGAAATGTTTGCAGACCAGACAGATACAGACTGTGAAGAAATCTTCAAACGATCAAGAGTTTACAGTGATGAGGCTTTCTATATGGCAAGACAAGGAAAGATCTCACATGAGGAAGAATTTGCCTATCGCATTCAGAAGACATATGCAGATGAAGGAATTGAAGTCAGCAAAGAAAAAGCGAAACAATTTGAAGAACGCTATCGCTATCATCAGAAACATATTCACGTACCAGAAGTGATCAAAACACTGTTAAGTGAATGCAAAAAGCAAGGAAAAACGATGGCAGTTTTAACAAATGGAACAGCTCTTTATCAGGGAAAGAAATTAGACAATTTAAAACTTGCAAATTGGTTTGACAAGGATAGGATGTTCATATCCGACGTGATCGGTTACCAAAAGCCAGATGTCAGAGCATTTCAGACAATCCAGAAGATAATGAATCTGAATCCAGAAGAGACTTGGTTTGTAGGAGATACTTTTGAAGTTGATGTCGTAGGAGCCAAGAATGCAGGCTGGCATGTGATTTGGTTTAATCATAGAAACCGCCCAATGCCAGAAGGGGATATCAGGCCAGATATCGAAGTTAGAACAGCCGAAGAACTGTTTGATGCAATTACAAAATAAATAATGGAAGATGAGGAGACAGGATATCGTTAGATATCTTGTCTTTTTTATAATTATATGTATAAAAA
>ERZ1035025.856-NODE-856-length-17756-cov-87.287667_pt1 | contig 17756 bp, 10 predicted proteins | sample MGYA00520619_ERZ1035025 | MGnify/ENA primary metagenome ERZ1035025 (study PRJEB33766, sample SAMN09781742) | gut metagenome | biome: gut microbiome | host: Homo sapiens | place: Madagascar | study: EMG produced TPA metagenomics assembly of the PRJNA485056 data...
AAAGGTTGCGCTTAAGCTTTAGCACTATGTGCACCAAAATTTGCGAAGAGCCAAATTATTTTTCTTTATTTTAATACCACTAATATCACACTCAGACTTAACCATCTGATTATGGGCGAATAACGCGTGGCAATAAGGGGTATTTCTATTACCACTTATTACCACCTATTACCACGCCCCTATGGTAAGCGGATCCGCTTACCTAGGGCTGCTGAAATTACGTCACGACGTAGCATCTTAGGCGTCACGACGTAGCAATCGGCGCGTCACGACGCAGCAACAGATACGTCGCGACGTAATTCCGGCTACATCCTGCTCACATCAAGTAAGCCTCATTTGAACTTCAAATAAGCCTCAGTTAAACGTTACGTAAGGCTCACTTGCAAGCCTGAATTACACAATTAAAGGCAATATTGTAGAAGAAACACTAGTGAAAACGTTTACGTTAGATTTTTCATTAATTTTATTCGCCATTAAATAATTTTTGTTACTTTTGTAGCAGAAATCTAAAGATTATAATAAAAAATCTAAGATTCCTTATGATCTATTGAGAATTAAACACGACAACAACTAATCGCTAGTAAGTTCAATTAGACCAAAACTTAACAAGATATAATAATAACCTACAAAACAAACATCGTTATGTATCAACAACTGAAACGTGCCAGCATGGCACTGACCTTGAGTTCGGTTTGTTTCCTCGCCTTTGCGCAGAAAACAATCCAAGGTACCGTTAAGGATGCTAATGGCGAGCCAATGATTGGTGTAACCATTACTGACCAGAATGGTAAGGCTGGTGGTATCACCGACCTTGACGGTAAGTTTACCATCCAGAACGCTGACCCTAATGCGGTCTTGACTTTCAGCTACATTGGCTGCAAGCCTAAGAAAGTGAAAGTAGGAAGTCAGAAAACATGGAACATCGTACTTGAAGATGACAATGCAGCTCTCGATGAGGTCGTTGTCGTTGGTTACGGTACTATGCGCAAACGCGACGTAACCGGTTCTATCGCATCTGTCAACTCAGAAAAGATTGCCGCTCGCGGTACTACCAATCTTGCAGAGTCTCTGCAGGGTTCTGTTCCTGGTGTTAACATCACCCAGTCTGGTAGCCGTGCAGGTGCAGGCTTCAATATCCAGGTTCGTGGACAGGCTTCCATCAACAAGCAGGCTCAGCCATTGTATGTAATTGATGGTGTGGTTTGCGACAACATGGACTTCCTGAACCCTGACGATATCGACCGCATCGACGTATTGAAGGATGCTTCTTCTACCGCCATCTATGGTTCCCGTGCCTCTGCCGGTGTCATCATGATTACCACCAAGGGCAGCAAGGGTGCAGACAAGGCACAGAAGGCAACCATCTCTTATGACGGATATTATGGTATCAAGAAGACGGCGCGCATGCCTGAGTTTATGGATGCCAACGAGTTTATGGATTATCGTTTTGCCAGATATACCACGCTCGATGGTAAGAGCTACGATGGCTCTAGCCGCAAGGGTGTTGATGCCGAAGGACATCCACACTACAGAATCAAGGATACCGACTTGAATTCAGCTTTCCTGACTCGCAAGGGAGCAACCAGCTATAAAGATTCCAAACTTTATGAACTGATGATGAATCCAAGCTTCGACGGTTACGACTGGAAAAAGCAAGTAACCCGTACAGCCGCCCAGCAGAACCACTTTATCAGTGCTGCCGGTGCTACAGACAAGGTCAACTACCGTGTAGGTATGGGTTATCAGGGAGAAGAGAACGTATTCAAGGGCAACGACTACGAGCGTTTCAACTTCAAGGGATCTATGGATGCCAAGCTCTCCAAGATTTTTGAAGCAGGTTTCTCTGCCAACATGTCAATGAGCCGCACCCAGGATGTATGTACCGATGCCACTTATTCTCCATACGTGAATGCATTCTATTTCAACCCATTCGTATCTCCTACAGATGCAGATGGCAACCTGATTCCTAATCCGGGAGCAAAGGCTGCCTTTGAATCTGACGCACAGTTTACATCTACATACAACCCACTCATCGATTTGAATGACGGTAACTATACCAATGAGACCAAAAAGTACCGACTGATGGGTAACTTCTACCTGCGTGCCAACATCATCAAGGGATTGAAGTTTACAACCACCTTCTCTCCTAACTACTCTCACAAGCGCCAGGGCATCTTCTATGCAACAGGTATCAAAGAGGGTAATGATGTAGGTTCTACTTACTACCAGAAGAACAAGACCAACTTCGGTTCAGTAGCCAATACTACCCGTGTAGACTGGACTTGGGACAACCAGTTTGACTACAACCGCACATTTGGCGACCACACAGTTGGTGCTATGGCACTGTTCTCACTCTACAAGAGCAATACAGAATACCAGTATGAGGAAGGCAAGGGAATCGCCAGCGACCATACTACATTCCACAATCTGGGAACAGCCAGCGGCGACAAGACGCTCTCAAGCTCTTATACTGAGTCATCATTGGAGTCATTCGCTTTCCGTGCCAACTATTCCTACAAGGGCCGTTACATGGCTACAGCTACACTCCGTACCGATGGCAGTTCACGCTTTGCAGACGGCAACCGATGGGGCTGGTTCCCTTCTGTAGCTGCAGCATGGCGTATCTCAGATGAAGCTTGGATGAAGCAGTTCAACAACTGGCTTGATAATGCTAAACTCCGTCTGTCATACGGTGTTACCGGTAACAACAATGTGGGTGACTATGTAACAATCGCTTCTGCTACAGGTCCAACATATGTAACTATTGACGGCAAAGAGGTACAGGGTTATCATCCTAACGGATTGATAAATACAGAACTCATCTGGGAGAAAGTAAAGGAGTTTGACCTCGGTCTCGACTTGAGTTTCCTGAAGAATCGCATCAATGTAACAGCCGACTTCTACAACCGTCTTTCTGATGGTCAGATTATGTCTCGTTCAGTGCCAATCGAAACCGGTGAGAAAACTTCAACCTTCAATGTAGGTTCTGTCCAGAACAGAGGTATTGAACTCGGTTTGAACTTTAACATCATCAACAAGAAAGACTTCTCCTGGAGTGCGAACGTAAACTTCGCCCGCAACTGGAACAAGATTAAGGAGTTGAGTAATGGTAAGGTTGATGAGGTAGCCAACAACTGGTTTATCGGCGAGCCTCTGAACGTACTCCGTGACTATACCCATACAGATGTCATCACCGACAAGGGTGTAACCATGCACACCATGAATGGTGACAAGCACTATACCCTGAAGGAATTCTATGAGAAGTATGGCACTAAATATAAATGGTATGAAGGTCAGGTAGCCGTTAACGATTGGAACGATGACGGTAAGATTGACGACAACGATAAGCAGATTTATGGTTGTACAGACCCTCGCTGGACCGGTAGTTTCTCTACCAATGTTTACTTCAAGGGCTTCGACTTCTCTATCATGTTCTATACCAAGAGCGGATTCTGGTCACGCAGCTATTTCCACGAGAAGTACATGAAGTATAGCGACCGTGGTAATGCCCACATGAAGTTAGATTACTACATACCAAAGGGAGCACCTATCATCGACCATGCAACAGGTGAGATTACAACCGCCACAGAAACCCACTACGGAAAGTATCCTTATCCAAACAACAGCGATAATACTTTCGGTGGCTACTTCGGCGACAAGGGTTCAGCCAAGGGCGAAGGCTTCCAGTATCAGAAGACCTCTTTCACCAAGGTTAAGAACATCACCCTGGGTTACACCTTGCCAAAGAACGTAGTGAACAAGGCTGGTATCAGAAACCTCCGTGTTTATGTAAACATTCTGAACCCATTCTGCTTCACCAACTATAAGGGCTTCGACCCTGAGTGGGCATCAGAGAATCTGCAGAATGGCGGTCCATCATCTGTAACCTACCAGTTTGGTGTAAATCTTAAGTTCTAATCTCATTAAATGAAGTAAACAATTATGAAAAAGATATTATATAGCGTAGCATTGGCGGCGTGCTGCATGGGAACCATGACAAGTTGCAGCGACTTCCTGGATGCTAGCAACAAGTCGAATGTAACTGATAAACAGACATTTGCTACAAAAGAAGGCTTCAATAGCCTCGTCAATGATGCCTATCAGCATCTACAAAACGTTTATGCAGCTCCTCTGTTCACAAGCTGTTTTTCAGCAGGTACAGATATGTATGCCGATGCCCGTAACAAGATGAACGAGCCTTTGAACACTTACGAGACTCTGACTCCAGAAAATACGGACATCAAGAATCTCTATACTTACCTCTATGCAGGTATCCGCGCAGCCAACTCTGTGTCATATTATGCACAGACAGCACAAATTGATGACAAGACTAAGGGTCAGCTTGTAGGCGAAGCCCGTGTTTTGGCAGCCTACGAGTATTATCTCCTGGTAAACAACTTCGGTGGTGTGCCTATCATGAAGGACTTCCTTACCACTGCAGGTACAGGATATCCTAAGTCTTCTGCTGAAGATGTATACGCCTATATTATCAGCGAGCTCGAAGATGTTATCAGCAAGAATGTGCTCCAGGCTTCTACAGCTACCAAGGGTGGCGGCAGAATCAGCCAGGAAACAGCCAAGGCTATTCTTGCAAAGACCTACCTTTCTGCAGCATGGGACCTCAACAAACAAGACTACTTCTCCAAGGCAGCAGCTCTTGCCGATGAGGTGATTGCAGGCAGAAAACTGACTACCCCATTTTCCAAGCTCTGGAAGGCAGACGGATCGGGCGATGACAACGAAGAATTCCTTTGGGATGTTGAGTATGATCTAGCTACAGCCAACAATACCACGTCAGGCGGTACAGAATGGAGTGGTTACTACTGCAACTATCTGGGTGGAAACGAGGATAACATCAAGGCTACAACCTCCAGCTATGTGCCAACCCTCTATGCCCTGCATTGCTTCAAGAAGGGCGACCAGCGTTACGATGCTACCTTCATGAAAGAGTTGCCGGACATTAACAAGGGCAATGCAGCAGGCACCGGTTACTGGACCTGGTATAAGAATGGTGAGAGTCTGGTAGGTAAGCCAGTAACCCGCTACTATTCTGCATGGTATGAAACAGATGCCGATTTTGAAGCATGGAAGGCTATAGATCCTGCAAACAGAGCAAACACCTATCGCATTCCGATGGATTCACAGACCAAAGAGGCGCAGAATATGGATGGCCAAGATATGGAATACTACGACAACCAGCAGTTGGTATATGGTTCAAGTCCTTGCAAGAAGTTTGACGACAGCAAGACAGCTAAAACAGAGAAGAACACCTGCTATCGCGATATCCACATCATCACATTGCCAGAGATGTATCTCGTAGCAGCCGAGGCTTATCTGAAGGCTGGCGATAACCCTAAGGCATTGGCACGACTCAATGAGGTTCACCAGCGCGCTGGTCTCCCTGCACTTACAGGAACAGTTACCATCGACAACATTCTTGATGAGAATGCCTGCGAGAACTTCGGTAATGAGGCTCGTTGGATGGATCTTCGCAGAACCCAGACTCTGGTAGAGCGTTGCACCAAGTATAACCATGAGATGGGAGACAAGGCTGCCCAGTATATCGGCAAGAAGCTTCTTCGCCCTATCCCACAGGCTGCAATTGATGCCAACGATAATTTGTCATTAGCTGACCAGAATCCTGGTTACTAATCAAAGTCATTATGTTGATAACAAAACCTATCAGGACATACGTTAATCATTAGGTTTAAGACCGTATCCTAGGGAGATGTTTCCCGACGGATGCGGTCTTTCTTTTTGTTCTATCGGCAAGGTATACGTAATCGTTTTCGTAGTTTTTCGCTCACTATCTGCATGCGGTAAGCAAAAATGTCGTAACTTTGCAGAAAATCTTATAGAAAAAGAAAATAATAAAATAAATAAACCTAAGAAGAAATGAAGAAATCAATCATTAAGACAGTCGTGCTGGCAGCACTCATGGCTCTGCCTATGTTCGCTAAAGCACAAACTTTCGCTGGTATCACAGCCGAGCAGAACGCACAGAACACTCCTGAAGGATGGACTGCTGTTGCCCTGCCACAGTTGCCTGCCATCACATCGGCAAACACGTTCAACATCAAGGATTATGGTGCCTCGACATCTGCTGCAGACAACACCAAGGCTATCCAGAGAGCACTTGATGCTGTGCCTACAACAGGTGGTATGGTCGTGATTCCTGCCGGTACCTGGATGTTTGGTAGCACAGATCAGATGACCAGCACTACCGAGGTACTCAGCATCAAGGCGAAGACCATCCTTCACCTCAGCGCAGGTGCCACATTGAAGCTCGTGGAATACGGCAAGGCTCCTAACAATAAGACTGTCTTCATCGGCGGAAAGAACAAGGGTAAGAACGTTACCGACATTGTTATCGAGGGTGAAGGTGAAACTTCAGTCATCGACGGTCAGGGTGCACGCTGGTGGCTCGCAAGAGAGAATGGCGAAACATTCAATCCTGGTGCAATGATCCGCTTCGAGCAGGGCAAGCGCTTCCTGCTCCGCAACTTCAAGATTCAGAATACTCCGGGTGTAAACATCACCATCAGCAACAGCGGTAAGGCTAGCCATGCTACTATTCATGATGTAACAATTAGCGAACCATCTTCAGAAGCAGGAAAAGGCAAGGCTTCACATAACACCGACGGTATCTCTATCTGGGGACCATACGTCAACATCTACAACTGCAACATCAGCAACGGCGATGACAACGTGGTTTGCGATAACGATGCACAGTATATCCATGTATGGAACTGCGACTTCGGTACAGGACATGGAGCTTCTATCGGAAGCTTTACCGAAAACATTAAGCATGTATGGTTCGACAACATCACCATGAACGGAACAACTGCTGGTATCCGCATGAAGACTGGTCAAGATGTAAATAAAACAACAGGAGTAGTGACACTTCGTGGCGGTGGCGAGGAAGACTGGAAGTTCACCAACTTCACCATGACCAACGTGAAGAATCCGCTCTCTATCGACTGTTTCTACGACAAGAACTACAACAGCGACCCTGCCGTAGATAAGGCAAACGCAAGAGCACTGGACAGCACTACCCCAACCTATAATGGTATTTATCTGCAGAACGTGAAGACAACAGATGTTTGTGATGGTAACGCCATTTTCTTTGTTGGCCGTCCTGAGAGCCACATCAAGAACGTGACACTCGACAATGTTCAGATTTCGGCAAAGAAAGGTATTGACATCCGCTTCGTAGATAATCTCGTGTTCAAGAACAACTCTAAGATTACCGTAAGCAGCGGCTCTATCTGGCTCAAGAAGTTTGATTCTACATGGACAGACGAGTGCGATGCTACATCTACCGGTTCAACCGTTACTGATACCAAAGGTCCTTTCACATTGAACTCAAAGACCTTGACGGATAAGACAGCCGGTTCTTTCAGCAACGGCTTCGCTATCAGCAATGAGAAGGGAAAGAAATACGATATTGGTTCTGGCACCAACTACATCAAATACAGCACCAATCCATATACCATCATCATTCCTGACGGCATAAAGATTGTCAAAATGGATATCGAGGGAAAAGACAATTACACAGATGCAGATGCCTATATCGGCGAGATAAACGGCAAAAGCTATGATGCTTCAACCTATGTTTTTCCAAAAGACAAGAGCTTAAAGAAATATACAGTAGAGTTTGATTCACCTGTAGAGCACACGCTGACCTTCACTCCGAAAGGAAAGCAGTGCATCTTGCAGTTCACTCTCTATACTGAGACTTCTACAGGCATTCAGCCAATTGCTGCCATCGCCAAGGTAAACAATAACAACATTTACGACCTCAGCGGTCGCATGGTAAAGCTCAATGCCAAGGCAGAAGACCTGCAAGGTCTCAAAAAAGGTATCTATATCTACAACAACAAGAAATACGTAGCTAAATAATTCATTTAAACATCGGTAACAATGAAAATAAAATCGCATTCACTCCTGTGCATTCTCGCCACCATCGCATTGAGTTCTCCGTTCTCGGCACTGAGCGTAAATGCCCAGAAAGCAGTATCCAAGACATGGAATCCGAACGTGAAGAACGGAATGTACCGCAACCCGGTTATTGACGCCGACTACTCAGACCCTGACGTATGCCGTGTGGGCAATGACTACTATATGACCTCCTCTTCCTTCCAGTGTTTCCCGGGCCTTCAGATTCTGCACAGCACCGACCTGGTAAACTGGGAGATTATCGGTGCAGCCCTACTCGATGACTATCCTGTATTGCCAGAATACCAGGGCACAGAACTGGATTGGCGCAAGAAAGTTCAGCATGGTAACTATGTATGGGCACCCTCTATCCGCTATCACGACGGATGGTTCTACATCTATTGCGGCGACCCAGACCAGGGTCTCTTCATGACCAAGACACAAGATCCACGCGGTCCTTGGGAGCCTATCACCTGGGTGATGAAGGGAAAAGGTTTGATTGACTGCTGCCCTCTCTGGGATGAAGACGGCAAGGCTTATCTTTCGCATGGATGCGCCGGTTCAAGAGCCGGTATCAAGTCAGTGCTCTTCGTAGCTCCGATGTCACCTGACGGCACCAAGGTTATCGGTCCTTCACGCATCGTATATGATGGTCACGAAGACCAGCCTACCATCGAAGGCACCAAGTTCTACAAGCGTAATGGCTACTATTACATCATGAGTCCTGCGGGCGGAGTAAAGTATGGCTGGCAGGTAGAACTGCGTTCCAAGAATCCATACGGTCCTTACGAGGAGTATGTAGGCATAGCACAGGGAAAGAACAAGAAGGTAAACGGCCCTCACCAGGGTGCATGGGTAGATACCCAGAACGGTGAAGACTGGTTCCTCCACTTCCAGGATAAGCATGCTTATGGTCGTGTGGTTCATCTGCAACCAGCCAAATGGGTAAACGACTGGCTCGTCATCGGTGACGACAAGGATGGTGATGGCTGCGGAGATCCTGTTCAGCAATGGAAGAAGCCAAACCTGCCATCAAGCGGAAACTTCCAGCCTAAGGAATCGGATGATTTCAACAGCGTAGATTTAGGTCTGCAATGGCAGTGGAACGGTCCTTACAGTCAGTACTGGTACTTCTGTGATGCCAAGAACTCCAAGTTGCGTCTCTATGGTGTGCAGCAGGCAGAAGATGTAAAGAACCTGTATGATTTGCCTAACCTCCTGCTCCAGAAACTCCCTACCGAGAACTTTACTGCTACTGCCAAGGTGAAGTTCATTCCTAACCGCACCGAGGCTTATAAGGAGAAAGATAAGGTATTGGGCGAAAGCGCCGGCATGATTATGCAAGGCATGGACTATGCGGCACTCAAGTTTGTTGATACCAAGGAAGAGGGGGTTGTTTTGCAATATGTAACCTGTGAAAAGGCTGAAAAGGGAAAGGCTGAGAAAGTGATGAAGCAAGTAGCCATCAAGACCAGCAAGCAGCCTCAACCTTACACCGTGAAGTATGCCGTAGATGATATTCCTTCTTCCCGCATCGCTACCCAGGATGTATGGCTCCGCGTGAAGGTTCATAGCGAAGGTATCGCCAACCAGATAAAGGCCATCGCAGAATGGAGCTACAGTCTGGATGGTAAGAAATTCACCAAGATAGGCAATCCTTTCACTGTGCGTGAAGGCAAGTGGATTGGTGCCAAGCTCGGTTTCTTCAACACCCGCACAGCCAAGAAGAACGATGCAGCCTTCTTCGATGTAGACTGGATTCATTTCGAAAAATAACGCTTACCAGTCAACACGTTATTTCAGAGAATATTTTGGGAAACAAAAAATCCCCCTCATTGCAAATCAATGCAGCGAGGGGGATTAATCTTTATGAGTAATCTAAAAATTCTAATCTTTCTTTTCTTCTGTAGGCTCTGCCTTTGTTGTTTTCTTGGCAGGAGCCTTCTTGGCAGATGCCTTCTTGGCTGCAGGCTTAGCTGCGGCCTTCTTGGCAGGAGCAGCCTTAGCAGGCTTCTCGCCATGGTGCTTCTCTGCCTCCTTCTCTATCTTTTCAATCTTAGCCTGAAGACGTACAATCTCCTTGTCCTTCATCTCAAGCTCTTCATCCTGATTCTTGATGGTAGTAAGCAGGCCCTCAAGCTGATCGTTATCAACATCAGCAGGATAGAGGTCGTTTACTCGGGTGATGAAGTCACCAAGAATGTTCATATAGTTAGTGAAAGCATCGAAAGGACTTGAATAGATACCTCTGTCAAGACCCACATTGCTTGGCTTGGTAGTCATGAAGCGGAAGTTGTTACTTGCCTGCAGGTAATCCCAGTCCTGATTGATACGTGGATCGTTGGCGATACGTACACGGTCTGCCACACTATAAAGCTTGTTGAAAGCCTCACGCTGCATCGGGTTACCCAACCATGAACTTACATCACGCTCCTCGTCTACCCAACTCAAGGTATCAGGCACATTCACCTCGCCTACCGACTTGATCTTCTTGCAGATTTCTGAAGGTGTTGAGAAGGTGATGCCACGGTCCTTGGCACACTGAGGCAAAGCCTTCATAAACTCGAGGATGTTGCTTGACAGAGGCTGGGCAATACCAAGAGCAGAAAGCTCCATGAAGATATTGATAACCTGCTCCTCCTCTGGGAAGGCAGCAATCCGGTTCATATAGTTGTCGGCAAAGAGTGGATAACCGTCCCAATCGCTGTTGCTGAAGCGCAGAGAGATATCATCGCTCAGGTTCACATCGCGCAACAGGAGCTTCAACTTAGGGTTCAGGGCGCAATGGTAAACATAGTGAGGAGACTTCCAGCCGAGCACGTGCTTGGCACCCTCGGTGAGCATACCAATGAATCCCATGTTGGCAACATCGTTACCGATATCATCGCTGTAGATGAGCGAAGAGTTGCGCAATACGGTAGGTTTCTTTCCGAAATATTCCTCAATCTTAGTACACTGGCGCATCACCTCATCCTTGAAACTTGCCTCATTAACCAGAGAAGCAAGTCCGTGAGAGTAAGGCTCAGCCAGGAACTCTACACAACCCGTATTGTTGAGCTGCTGAAGCTTCTCCAGTACCTGAGGAGCATGAAGTTCCAACTGCTCCATACCCACACCCGAAAGCGAGAAAGCTACCTTGAAATACTTGCCGTTCTTTTCAATCATCTCCTGAAGGGCATTCAAGGCTGGCATATAAGAGCGCTCAGCAATCTCGTTGATGCTACGGTCGTTCTCGTAGTCATCATAGTAATAATGGTCGGTACCGATGTCGAAGAAGCGGTAACGTTTCAGATGGGTAATCTGATGTATCTCGAAATATAAACAAATTGTTTTCATACTTTGAACTTTAATTTTTGAACTTTGAACTTTATGATTAGCCCTTTAACATTTAACATTCAACATTTAACATTCAACATTAAACATTACTTCCACCCTAAGGTCTTGAGGTACAGGTCTTTGATGCGGGCTCCCACTTTCTCCCAGGTAATCTGGTCTACTTCTTTCTTGCCTTCCTCTGAGAGATAATCGAAAAGACTCTCGTTGTGACAGATGCTGTAGATGGCATCAGCAAGGGCATGGATATCCCAGTAGTCTACCTTGATACAGTTGGACAGGATTTCTCCACATCCACTCTGCTTGGAGATAATGGTTGGTGTGCCGCACTGCATAGCTTCCAAAGGTGAGATACCGAACGGCTCGCTCACAGATGGCATCACGTAGACATCACTGTCTTTCAGACATTCATAAACCTGTTTGCCGCGCATAAAGCCAGGGAAGTGGAACCGGTCGGCAATGCCTCTTTCGGCAGCGAGATAAATCATCTGATCCATCATATCGCCCGAACCTGCCATACAGAAACGCACATTGCGGGTACGGTGCAATACCATGTTGGCAGCCTCAACGAAATATTCAGGTCCCTTCTGCATGGTAAGACGTCCCAGGAAGGTTACTACCTTCTCCTTGCCCTTATGATTTGGGCGTGGAATATCCTGCCACTCCTGCTTCAATGGGTATACGGCATTGTGCATAGCGAAACACTTGCGTGGATCTTGGTGATACTGGTGAATCACCGTCTGGCGGGTCAGTTCGGATACACACATGATGCAGTCGGCATTATCCATACCGTCTTTCTCGATAGCGTAAACGGTAGGGTTCACCTTTCCACGGCTACGGTCGAAATCAGTAGCATGAACGTGGATGCACAATGGTTTGCCACTCACGCGCTTGGCATGAATTCCGGCTGGGAATGTAAGCCAGTCGTGAGCATGGATAATATCAAATTCTTCTGAACGGGCTACAACTCCGGCAATGATGCTGTAGTTGTTGATCTCGTCATGAAGATTTGACGGATAACCACCGGCAAATTCCATACAGCCGAGGTCATTTACATGCATATAGTTAAAATCGGCATAGATGTGGTCACGGTAGCGGAAATAATCGTCCGGATTCATGATATTGCCTACGCGCTGCTGCACATAGTCGTGATTTACATCTCGCCAGGCGATAGGCACACTGTTCATTGCCACAATCTTGCAGGCACTGCGGTCCTCATCACCGAAAGGATGAGGCAGACACAATGTGATATCAACATCGCCCTGGGCATGAAGTCCCTGAGAGATACCAAAGTTGGCAGTTGCCAAACCACCAAATACGTGAGGAGGATACTCCCATCCAAACATTAAAACTTTCATATAGCAGTCCTCCTATTATTAATATTGATATTTTTCAAGTAACTCGAGCGCACGCAGAATCTCAGCCACATTCATGGCGAAAGAGATGGCACCACGACCTGCGAATGGAGGGTTTCCATCGAAGAGTTCGCTGATGGTACCGAGACAGTGGGAAGACATTTCGTCCTCATAACCTACCATCTGGCGTTCGATAAAGCTCAAACGGGTACGCTTATAGAGTTTCAGACTTGCCTCCATATAGAAGCCACCGAGCCATGGCCATGCCGTACCCTGATGGTAAGCATAGTCGCGCTGGGTCTGCGGACCTACATAAACAGGATTATATCCTCCGCTCTTTGGCGAGAGTGAACGCAATCCCTTAGGAGTAAGGAGTTCGCGTGTACAGATATCAAGAACCTGCTTCTTCTGGTCTTGCGACAATGGAGAATAGTCGAAAGCCACTGCAAATATCATGTTCGGGCGAACGCTCCAGTCCATCATATTTCCATCAACATAATCGTAGAGATAGCCATATTCATTGAGGAAGGTATCGAGGAACGCCTGCTTGGTCAGCTCAGCCTGAGCCAGGAGTTTCTGCTGGCTGTCTTCTTCACCTACTGTTGCAGCGAGAGAAGCACAGAAACACAAGGCGTTATACCACAAAGCATTAAACTCTACGATATAACCTGTACGTGGAACCACAGGTCTGCCGTTGGCAGTAGAGTTCATCCAGGTAACAGCCTTGTCCTTACCATCGGTATAGAGCAATCCGTTCTCTTCGAGCTTCAGGTTCGGATGCTTGTTATCCTGGATAAAGCTGATAACATCCTTGATAAACTGTCCATACTTCTTGAAGCATTCTTCCTTGCTGGTTTCCTTGGCATACTGCTGCAAAGCCCAGACAGCCCACAATGGCACGTCAGGCTGCTCTATCTCAGCAATATGAACGCTGACCGGCTTGCCTTCCATAAACTCGTAGTATCCCTTCATGGCAGTCTTCATCACCAGTTCGAAGTAGTCATCTTCCTCGATAGAGAGGGTGAGACCCGGAAGAGCGATGAATGTATCGCGGGCTCTGCACTTGAACCAAGGGTAACCTGCCAGGATATAACGGTCATCGTTCTTTTCACGACGATGGAACTGATGAGCCGCATTGACCAGACAGTGGAAGAAATTGTCACGAGGCGAACGCTCATCCACTTCCTTGTCGAAGAGCTTCTTCAGGCTTACCGCCTTGATTTCTGAGGTAGAAGCAGCAAAGACGATGGTTTCGCCTTTCTTGATATCCATTTCAAAATAGCCAGGAACATAGAGGTCTTCGTTAGAAGCATAACCTCTCTCCTGCTCCTTTGGATATTCCACGCCACGATACCAATCTGGACAGAATTTAAACTCGTTCTTCTTGGAGAACTGCATATAGAGATCAGGATAACCTGCATACATACAGGTCTTGATGCCATGATCTACCTCAGAATAATCACGAGATGCGGTAGCATTCTCATGAGTAAACTGACGGACACTGCGGAAAGCCAGAAAAGGACGGAAACGAAGGGTTGTAGCCGAATGGCCGTCTACCAGGGTATAGCGAATCAGAATGCGATTCTCATAATGCTGGAATACAACTTCCTTTTTCAGGATAACACCACCTACGCGATAAAGGGTAGTTGGCACTTTATCACAATCAAACTCACGAATGTACTTGTGGCCCATCGGACTGTAGTTGTTGCCCTGATACTTGTGCAAGCCGAGGTTAAACTCTGCTCCATGCTGAATTACCGTAACATCCAGTGAACTCAAGAGCACATGATTCTCATCGTCCAGTTCTGGAACCGGCACGACAAGTAATCCGTGATACTTGCGGGTATTACAGTCTACAATCGTTGAGCACGAATATGCACCCGAGCGATTTGTTCTCAACAACTCCTTAGGCAACGACTCTTGAAGATTCGTCATAAGGGCCTTTTCGAATTTTAGATAACTCATAGATCTATATTAAGGTTCTATATTTTTGTTGACTAAATTAATTGCTTTCAAAGGTAACACTTTTTTATGGTATAACAAAGTTTTTTGTATGCCATTTTTAGAAAAAATTGCCTTTTTATGTTTTAAAACATATTTTTAGACAAAAATGCTTGATTATTTCGAGAAAAAGCATTACTTTTGCACTCAGTTTTCAGTTTAAAAGATTTGTACACATGGCAGCTAGAGGAAAATACGATAAAGAAAATATAGCAATGCTGATTGCTAAGCTATGGGGAGGCATCACTGATGACCAGTTCGATTTACTGAAAGAACATCTGGAAATCAAGAAGTATAAGAAGAACGAAATCATCTACAAGAACGAGGGTACTCCCGAATATGCACTATGTCTCATAGCGGGAAAAGTGAAGATATACAAAGAAGGTATCGGTGGCAAGAGCCAGATTATCCGTGTTATCAAACCGATTGAATTTTTTGGTTTCAGAGCCTATTTTGCGGATGAGATATACAAGACGGCAGCCATGTCGCTGGAAAACTGCGTCGTTGCCCAGTTCCCGCTGGCAGTTCTCATGAAACTGCTCTCCAAGAGTTTCAACATCGGCTTCTTCTTTATCAAATATCTCAGTGTGGAAATAGGTAAATCGGACGACCGTACCGTGAACCTCACCCAGAAACATATCCGTGCCCGACTTGCCGAGGGACTGATATTTCTGAAAGACTCTTATGGGTTAGAAAAAGACGGAAAAACTCTTGACATCCGATTGAGTCGTGAAGATCTGGCAAATCTCTGTAATATGACAACGAGCAATGCCATCCGTACGCTCTCAGCCTTTTCGGCAGAAGAACTCATTAAAACTGAAGGAAGGAAAATCAAAATCTTAAAGGAAGAAGAAATCATAAAAATAGCAGAACTCGGATAAAGTTCTGCTATTTTTTATTTATATGTTTTACATTATACGTTTTTCCTGATACATTTCACTTATTACGGGCATACTGGTTATACGGGTATCAGGAAGTTGATAACCTCCTGAATTACAGTAATCTGGAATGGGCCTACCGGTGTATTCATCAATCTGCCATCAATACCTATCAGGGCATGCTGGGCATCGAGCACCTCTACCTCTCGGGTACGGTAAGGATGCACACTCTTATGGTTGAGGAACTTACCTTTCACAAAAAGATAGATTCCCTCGAAGAGCTGGGTTGTCTTAGGATGAGATACCACCGACACATCGAGCAGTCCGTTATATGGCACAGCATTCGGAGTCTGTCCATATCCAGTTCCATTGCCTATACACATCGTCATCACTCTACGCTTGATAACATCCGAATTGATTTTCACATGCATCTTATAGTCCAGACGCTGGAATATCATCAGGATGAAGGAACAGAGAAACGACAGGGTACGTGAACCGAAGATATGATGGGTTTTTCGTCTCAGGTTCATGATGGCGGCGATGAGTCCGATATTGATACAGTTGAGGAAATAGCGACGGCATTTCTCCCCCTTCTTGTTCACATAGCGGATACAACCGAGGTCAATCTTTCTGATACGACGTTTTTTCAGCGACGCCACCGTCTTCTCGATATCGCTGTCGCTGAATCCCCAGAAGTGGGCAAAGTCGTTCATCAGTCCGTTAGGAATAACACCCAGTGCCACCTCTTCTCTTTCTTTCGGATCTATCTGCATCAGACAGTTTACGGCATCATTGAGCGCAGAATCTCCACCCACGATGACAATGGTCTTATAACCATTGTTGATAAACATTCTGATGAGCCGTTCTACGCTCTTCTGATTCTCGCTCTGCACAAAGTCGAAATCCACGCCCTGCTGCTTGAGCACCTTCTCTATTTTTTCCCAGCGCTTGTTACTTCGCCAGCCTCCTCTAGGGCAATAAAGCAGCCCCCATTTATTCTCGTTTACCATTGTCTCTTCTTTGTAATTTGAAAGTTGTATAAAATATCACTTCCGCCCAGCCACCGTTGCATCCGATTCCATCGGATGCCAGCCCTAGCCAGATTCCAGGCCGCAGCCTAGCTTCTCATCAGCTCCAAAACCGTCTCCACCTTTTTCTCCATTGGCTGCAATGCATCTACCCAATGGATAGTAAAGCCTCTGCGCTCCATACCTCTGAACCACGTCATCTGCCTTTTGGCAAACTGATGGATTGCAATTTCCAGACCGCGATACATCTCATCGTATGAAGTCTTACCAATCACATATTCTGTAATAAACTTATATTCCAAACCATAATAGATGAGATTTTCGGCAGGAATACCACGATCTAGCAGTCCCTTGATTTCATCTACCATTCCCTCATCCAATCGCTGTTTCAGTCTCCGTGAAATTTTCTCCCTTCTTGCGTCCCGGTCTATGCTGACACCGATAATCAGCGAATCAACCGCAGGGAGTTCACGTTCGGGCATCGGATGCTCCAGATTATAGCTTTCAATCTCTATCGCCCGGATAGCTCGCTGTGCTGTATCCACGTCTGTGCGATTGTGCATATTAGAACCAGTTTTCGCCTTCAGCTCTTTCAGTATCAGCGTAAGTTCCTCTAAACTCTTATGAGCCAATGACTCACGGAGTTCCGGGTTCTGCGGAACAGGTGAGAGATGATAACCTTTCAGCACCGACTCAATATAGAGTCCTGTACCTCCACATAATATCGGAAATGCCCCTCTCTTCTGAATATCCTGATAGGCATCATAAAAATCCTGCTGATATTCAAAGAGATTATATTTCGTACCAGGCTCACAGATGTCAATGAGGTGATAAGGTATCTGCTTGCCATGGATGGTATAGTCAGCCAGATCCTTACCCGTACCTATATCCATGCCGCGATATACCTGTCGGCTGTCAGCACTAATGATTTCAGCGCCCTTGGCAGGGATACCCGACAAATGGGCACCCAGGCTATTGATCCTGGCTGCAAGAGCGGCAGCAAGACTCGTCTTACCACTCGCCGTAGGTCCCAATATGGTTATCATCGAATATTTCATGCCGCAAAGTTAAATGAAATTATTGAGAAAACAAAATAAAATGAAAAGAAATTCTCACTTATAAAAACAAAAAGCCGTCCAGCATTGAAAAAATGCTGGACGGCCATATACTTAATCGTTAAGAGGCAACGAATTAACCGTTGTGCTTCTTCATGATCTTGATCA